>ERZ827088.221-NODE-221-length-86885-cov-31.987504_pt1 | contig 86885 bp, 88 predicted proteins | sample MGYA00519922_ERZ827088 | MGnify/ENA primary metagenome ERZ827088 (study PRJEB31778, sample SAMEA3449254) | human gut metagenome | biome: human gut; feature: human-associated habitat; material: faeces | place: United Kingdom | collected 2010/2012 ... | reverse complement strand
ACTTCGTCCCTAACGGATTAAAGTTACGTGGGCATTTGGGTAGCGAACTGCAACGCAAGGCGGCTACTATCCTTTCAATAGAGAAAGACGAAGAACCCACGCAGTCGGTAGTGAAAGCCCTGAAAGTAAGGGACGGAAGCCCGCTGGACGTTCCTCTGATGCTTTTTGCGTGGGACAAGAAAGCCGGGATGCACGTGTACAAGGGGGAAAAGCCCCGTGAAGAAAAGGAGAAGCGCAAGGAAAGGGAACTGGTGAACGTAGCCCGTGACATCTTCGGGCGACAGACACATATCACCTACATAGACCTTTGCGAACAGTTGCAGCAGGTCTTGGACGTAAAGGAGCGTACTGCCAAAAGCTACATCCGATTTATGCGTGAACGGGACATTATCATCAAAGACCCGTCCAACCAAAGTTATTTTATGATTGGTTTAATTTAATCAGGCAGCCTTATGTATATAGATAAAGACGTTTTTACCGTATGGATGGAACGTATCATGGATAGGTTCGACATGCAGGACAAGAAGATAGACCGGGTAATAAAAGGACGTAATTGTTTGGACGGGGAAGAACTGCTGGATAATCAGGACTTGTGCCTGCTTCTGAAAGTAGCTCCCCGAACACTGACCCGTTACCGAAAAAAGGGAATACTCCCTTTCCTTATGCTGGATGGCAGATGTTATTACCGTGCTACGGACGTACACAAGTTAATCCGGGAAAAAACCGATTAATTTTTTCTTTTCTAATGGCTTTCAATCCTGTTTTGTCGTGAGATAAGGCAGGATTTTTTTTATTGTATGCCAGACTTTTCAAGGATTTGGCTAACTTTGCAAAAGTTACATAAGAAAATAACGGCGATTGAGCAGTAACCTGTGATTTCGCCTTTATATATAACATATTCGTTCGCAGAACGTCTCAAAGTAGAAAACTGGCACTTTTCAATAATGACGAGATTTTCAGCGCAATGTCTATGCTATGTTTCAACATAGCGTGGGCTTGCCTGTTTCGTCATTAAGGTATGCCAGTACCTCTACTTTGAAGCAGTGTAAGTTCACGCTTCTTTTTTGGGGTCAAGTCAAAAAGTATGTGGGTATAATATTTGAGAAACATTTAAAGTTTGCAATGCTAAAAACATACATCCTTCCAAAGTATTATAAATCAAGCACATCAGACGAACACCTGATTGGACGTCAGCATTGTAACTCAGAGGTCATGCTTATCACCCACAGGGTTTTCGGATTGCCCCCTTTTTTGGCGTACTGGCGAACAGTTTATAAAAAGTAACTGTTAAATACTCAATTATGAAACATTTAAAAACTTGTATTGCCGTTTCTCTTGATGGTTTCATAGCCACAAAGGATAATGAATTGGACTGGATGCCTGAAAACGTCAAAAAGGAAATTTCGGAAGCCTATGAACAGCCGGGTGTATTGCTTGCCGGAGTTAATACCTATACCTATATTTTTGAACATTGGGGCGGATGGCCGTACAAAAGCAAAAAAAACTTTTGTAGTGTCCCACTACGATACCAATGTGTCGGAAAAGGAGAATGTAAGCTTTCTTACTGATATGCCATTACGTGCGGTCAATGAACTTAAATCAAATTCGGAAACCGATATTCAGGTTATCGGCGGCGGTAAGTTCATAACATCCCTGATTGAAGCGTCCCTACTTGATGAAATAACGCTATATATTATCCCGGTCATGCTGGGGAACGGCATCAAGTTTATAGGTAAAACTTTCGGGTCGAAGTGGGAACTGACCCAAAACAAGATACTGGATAATCAGGTCGTTTGCCTGACCTACCAGTATAAAGGAGAATGATTAAAAAAGCACCCGGTGTCCCTCCGGGTGCTTCAACCACAAAAATTTCAATTATAATCTATCTATAATGAAACTTTCTGTGGCAAATATAGCGATTTTCGTTTTACTTCTTCGGCTTACCTTTCTTTTCAGGAAACACGAAAGTAACATTAAACTGCTCGTCAAAGGTAAGTGAAGCGTCAAAGACTTTGCCGTTCTTGCTTTTAAAGCCTTTGATTAGCCCGGTTTTCCCGGTAGTCACCAGTTCGGTAATCTGCTTGTCTGTTAGCTGCTTGTCGCTCTTATTGCGAAAGATGGTAACGGAACAATCCACATTGGAACATTTGGCGACTTTCGGATAGAAAAGGATGCGTCCGGTCTTGCATTTGGGGCAAATACAACCACTACCCGAAGCGAAAGAAAGCTGAACGTCCAAAAGTTCAGCCGTAATTTGCCGTGCGTACACTTCGATGCCTTTGCGGAACGTGTCGGGGTTCATTTCTCCGCTTTCTATTTTGGCAAGCGTGTTTTCCCACATTCCCGTCATTTCAACGTCTGCTATCTTCTTATCCCGGATAATGTTGTAAACGGCAAGCCCTTTCTCGGTCGGGACAAGGTTCTTTTTCTCCCGGATGATGTACTGGCGGGAAAACAGCGTTTCGATGATGGCTGCCCGTGTTGCGGGCGTGCCGATACCCGTATCTTTCATGCTGGCTTTCAGGTCGGCGTTTTCCAGTTCCTTACCCGCTGTTTCCATTGAAGAAAGCAAACTGCTTTCCGTATGTAACGGCTTGGGCTTGGTCTGTTTCTCCAACAGTTCAATGCCGGAAAGCTGTAAACTATCTCCGTCCTGCATGGCGGGTAAAGCGGTGTTATCTTCCCCATCCTCTTTCTCACCGAATACGGCACGCCATCCGGCAGATTTGGTTACAGACCCTTTGACCGTGAAAAGTGAGCCTGCACATTCCAGCATTATACTGGTAACGTCTTTGACGCATTTTTCAGAAAAGGCTTCTAACATTCTTCCGGCTATCAGTTCATAGATTGCCTGTTCGTCCGCTTCCAGTTTACCGGGCAGGTTTTCCGTTACTATCAAGGCGTGATGGTCTGTTACCTTGCCATCATTTACCGGACGGGGATTTAAGGTTTTGCCTTTCATTCCGGCGGCATACCCGGAAAAGCGGGCGTACTGCTCCAAATTAATAAACCGTTCGGGGATTTCCTCGAACACGTCCTGTGATATATAACGGCTTCCGGTTCGGGGGTAGCTGATTAGCTTACCCTCGTATAGCTTTTGTGCGATGGATAATGTCTTGTCTGCGGAGAGATTCAGTTTCGTATTCGCTTCCTTTTGAAGTGAAGTCAAGTCATAAAGCAAGGGCGGCTCTTGGTTCACTTCCTTACGCTCTACGGATTTCACCCGTACCGTTTCCGCTTCCTTTATCCTTTGCAGTGTGTCGATGGCGGCTTGCTGCGTATCGTATTTTTCTACGGATAGGGCAGAAAAAGAGATATTGTCTTTTACCGACTGTAATTTCAGTTGCCAATACTTTTGCGGGACAAAGTTCTTGTTCTCCAAAAAGCGGGTGCATATCATAGCCAACGTGGGCGACTGTACCCGTCCCAAAGAGAATATTCCTTGTCCGGCTGCCACGCTTAAAGCCTGTGTACCATTAATTCCTATCAAATAATCCGCTTCGCTGCGTGCCTGTGCCGAAAGGAAAAGGTTATCATACTGGCTACCGTCTTTCAGGTTTTGCAGTCCCTCACGGATTGCCTTGTCCGTAAGGCTGCTTATCCATAAACGGACAAAGGGCTTGTCGCATCCGATATACTGGTAAATGTAGCGGAAGATAAGTTCCCCCTCTCTCCCTGCATCCGTTGCGACTATTATCTTGTCCGACTGGCTGAATACCTCTTTGATTACCTTTAGCTGCTTCAACACTCCGGGGTCAGCCTTGTACCCCTTTTCCGCTTTCACCTGCCGAGGTGTAAGTTGAAAACTATCCGGGATGATAGGCAGGCTTTCCCGGCGGAAACTCTTTATTCCGTAGGCTTCCGGCATTGCCAAACCTACAAGATGGCCGAACGCCCAGGTAACGAGATACCCGTTACCTGAAAGATAGCCATCCTGTTTTTCATTCGCTCCTAAAATGCGGGCAATGTCCCTTGCCACGCTTGGTTTTTCTCCGATTACTGCAATCATTCTAATTTCGATTTTAATTATTCCACTTCTTTTTGTCTTAGGATTTTCCGGTCATAGTAGATGTGATAACCATCTGCATAAAATTGTCGGTTCTGTTCGTCTATGGCTTTCCAGTCTGTTTTGTAACAGGCAAAGAGAAACAGGACAAAACCGATAACCGGGATAAGGATTAATGCAGCCATCATCTTTTGCGTCCCCTGCTTTGTTTGGTTTTGTCCGTCTGCTCCTGCTTCTCCTTTTTATCCTGCTTGGCTTTCTGTTTTTCAGTGGGCTTGTCCTGACCCTTTTTCAAAGGTTCTTTCACTTTCTTGATGGCTTCGTTGGTCTTGCCCTCCGAATTGACCGCTACCTGTGTGCGGTTCTTGCTTGCCGGAGTAATCTCTTTCACGGCGGAACGGTCAAAGCTGGGATTGTCACTGTAAAAGCCTAACTTCTTCTTATCATGGTTCACCTGAATATAAGCATCGTATTCGACCCCTCTCTTGTCTTTCAGCCCGGCAACGAAGATGGTTTTGCCATTGACTAAATCCTGCTGTTGCTGGCGTGTCAGTTCTATTCCTGAAATGCTCTTGGGGATGGTTACACCGTCACTGGTGACAAGGTTGTTCGGTTGTTCCTGTTTCTGCCGTTGCTCCTGTGACTGTTTGGCATTGGGATAGATAAATTCCAGACTTTTCTTGTCGGCATTGACCTGAACGGTTGCGGAAAAGGGATTTTTACGGTTGGAAATCATATTTTCAAGGAATACTCCCTTTCCCTCCCGTAAGGCTTCCTTTTGTTCCTTGTTCAGTTTGACACCCTTTATTTCATCGGGTATCTGGACGCTGCTTGCACGCATGGAAACCAGTTCGTTCGTCACCTTATCCACGCTGATAAAAGAGGGTATCATTTCTCCTGTGATATAGTTTTTCAGGTTTACTATCCGTCCCATATTGCCCGTTTCAAGAAGATTGGCTTTATCCTCTTTGGAAAACTCGTGACCGAAGAATGGACGTTCAAGTTCCGGCTTTTGTCGGATGCCATGTATCGCCAAAACTACATTCCCGTCCTTGTCATGCCGAAAAGACAGGCGTGCATCCAGTTTCATAATGGCGGAATTGTAGTTTCCTGCGATGGAGAACGCACCGGGTGACTTGTACCCCCTTAACATGGGTTCTAAAGCCTTTGCCTTTTCAAGCTGTTCTTTGGATAGACCGAAGTTCTTCAAGGCTTCCCAGTCCACCTTATCCGGGTCAATCACATACTTGCTTTTGTCGGGTTGCTGTGGTGCTTGTGCCGTTGTTTCCTGCTGCGGTTGCTGTACCTGCTGCTGTGTTTGATTCGGTTGTTCGTTCGTCACCCCCTGTTTCAGCGTTTCGGGTGTTACCCGGTAACGTTCTATCTCCGCTTCATTCTTGGCGGTCGGATGGTCGAAGTTGTCCCTGATTATCGGTGTAATCTTGGGAAGTTCAATTTTGGGGATTTTGAAAAAGTTGAAACGGGTCGGGTTCTTCAACTGGTTCATCATGTTGGAAAAGAAGTTGGAAAAGAAATCGCCGTGACGGTCGAATTTCAGAAGTTCGCTGTTGTTCTCCGGCGGTACGGTTTGAAGTTCTCCGTTTTCATCCACGCCTTTCACTGCGCTGATTGTTTTTTTCTCCTTATCCAGCACAAGAAGAATATCCATCATCTGTTCGTCAGTGGTGGATTGGTTGGCTGTGTTTACATCCATAACTTTTTGAATTTTAGTGAGTAAATAAAAATTTCGGAAGTAAAAGTAAGGATGAAATAGAGTATATTTAAGGATTTGGGAACGGGTGGCTTCATTAGTCCTCGTTTGTCCGCAGAAGTCTCAATATTAAAATTTAATTAATAAGTTAATCATCAAATACACTATTGAGCAAATGCTAACTATAGTATGTGGTATATTCGGCTATATATCAATATTTTTGCATACTATTATTAGCCAAAAATATCATGAGTGAAATTTTAATCAAATTTGGAGAACGAGTTCGTCAATTAAGAAAAGAGAAAAGAATGTCTCAAGAAGAATTGGCTGATAAAGCAAATTTGCATAGGACTTATATAGGAATGATAGAACGTGCAGAAAAAAATGTGACATTAATTAATATTGAGAAAATTGCTAAAGCACTAGAAGTATCAATACAAGACTTTTTTATATGGAATACAAAGAAATTTTAGAAACTGCTAGTACACATCTAGCATCTATGAAAGGGCAAATAATGCCAGTTCTTGAAGTAGCAAGACCTAATGATATTGAATATGCCAAGCATTTAGCAAAAGTTATTTCTAAATTATCTCCTCTTGTTGGAAATATGATTGAATATAATGTTTGTACAGAATTAAATAAATTAGAGTGGTTAAACAACGGAATTTGGAGAAGACAAGATCCCGGTTTTCCCGATACTGTTTTTGATGGTAATATTTATCCAATACCAGGTATTGAAATAAAAACATGGTTTCCATTGGCTACTGAAATAACCGCAAGATTTAAAGATTCAATCCGCTTTTTTGACGATGACCAAACTAATGTTGCTCTAGTCGCTTGGCTTCCTGAATTTATAATTTTCGGTAAACCCAAAATTATAGATGTTTGGGTTGGCACAGCAAAAAGTTTAGCTATGGCAAGAGATACACATTATAATAATCCACCAGATTATTTGGTTTTTGAACCGGAAGATACAACAGATCGTACTTCTAATTTACAACAGACCAATACAAATGGATATAAATTTCAAGGAACCAAAAACGAATTTTCCAAAGCACTAGAAATTGTAAAAAGTTGGGGAGAAGGATACTCTGTCTATGATTACTCTGCTGAATATCAAGGGAAAATCAAGCAACTCCTAGGCAGTTTTTCGTATAGATTAGATACTAATTTTGCAAAGATTGATAGAATTGAGCATCTTGAATTAGAGGCTTTTAAGTTGCGTGTATTGAATACAAAAATATTGAATCATACTATTAAACAATGGTCAAAAATTATCTCTGATTCAAATTCAGACATAACAAAATTTGTAGATGATATTATTAAATTGACTCAAGCAACCTCTGTTTAGCATAATCAAAAACATCTTTATTTATTTCAGCTCCATAAGCCATTCGGTTTAATTTATTTGCTGCCAAAATTCCAGAAAATAAACCACCAAATGGTTCCCATATAACATCATGCTCTTCTGACGATGAATTAATTATTAACTCCATAAATTTAAGAGGCTTTTGATTAAAATGAATAGCTTTATTTCCCTCTTTAAGACGCTCAGAGCCATTAAGAGGGGGTTCTCTCCATACATTATTTACACCAAACTCACAAAAGAATTTAGCCCTCATCTTTTTCCATTCTGCTGCTGTTAAAGACTTCTTTCCATCTATTGAGAAATATGGCACTCCTTTGGGATCACCATACAAATTTGCGTATTCAACAATTTTCTCAAAAGCATCAACTGGGGGATAATACCATAAATGGCATCCCGTGAAATATTTTCTCGTTGCTGCATTTTTCACTCCACAGGCAATATTTGTTTTTGAGAAAGGTAATCCTGTTCTTTTCCATTCATGTCTTAACCATTCTTGCATTGAAATTTTATGGTTATCCACAATAAATTCTGCTTTTTTTACATATTGTACACAAACTTCAGTTACAACAGGAAATTTCCTCAATGTCTTTGTATTAGTATTCCCTGCTATATGGGCTACACCTTTATCCCAAACATGACAATTTACAAATTCCCAACCTTGATTTATAATTTCTTTATGAACGCTAGCCCATCCTATTTCAGTATTCCAAAACCATAATGTAGTTTCAGGGGTCGCTTTTTCACTCCATTTAGTAATATGGGGTCTATACCACTTTTCTAAAACATCATGAGTAATAGGATCACCCGGGAATCCGCCAATACCATAAGGACCATCAGATATTATAACTGTTGGTGATTTCCAAGTGTCATATAATTGAATTACATCCTCATTATATATATATATATTATCTGTAAGTTTCATTTTTTTTGCTAATTATAGTCTGCAAAAATACTACTTTTTATTGCTTAAAAGAGTGTAGTTCGTTTTAATCTTTTATAAATCAGCGATTAAAAGTGTTTTTATAAAGATGCAGGTAACGATATAGTAGTGGAAGTCCAGCTACACATTGCATTGCTCTGCATAATTTCAAATATCTCTCTACGACAAAGATAGTCAATGTTGTTAATAGTTACAAGTTAATCAAAACTTATTTTAGTTTGTAATTGGTTGTTTAATGCTTCAAGAATAAGCCTTATAGCGATAAATTAACAACTAATAATGTCTAAAGACTTATTCTCATCTCTCCCCAAAAGTATATAGTAATTACGTAAATACCACATAAGGATTCATGCAAGATATTTTCCAAAGTTTATCATCTTCGTCATAATCAAAGTAAATTCCATTAATATTACTGACTTTAGAAAAGTCAATATCTGATTCACCTATTTCATTTATAACACTAAAATTCGGACTAACTAAATATTGCTTATCATTAATTATTCTTGCCATTAACCTTTTTGTTCTTTTATGTACTTTTCCATATCTGAAGTTAGGAACTTTTTTAATTTTTATAAATTTTCTCTTCGAAAATCTTACTAATAAATCGATCCATAATGCTGCATTTTCTGATACTTGGTTTTTATAGTAATCAGCATGGTCTATTAAATCTTGTTTATATGTTCTAATGCTTTTTTCCCAAAGATCATCATCATATAAGTTGGCAATTTCATAGGCAGAAATCCTTGAGCGAATTCCTGCTTGATAGATTTTAACTGATTTTATGTTAGGTAATCCTAATTCTACAAGAATAGCCAATTCTTCGATAGTATCCGCTTCTTCAATTAAATTCTGTTTCTTCATTTTCTTTGAAATACCATTGAGAACCCAAGGCATATTGAAAGAATAATGTTGAGTTACTATATTAACTGCATTTTCATGTTGGACGATATCTGACATGGATATTCCACTTAACCACTTTTTTCGTATCTCTTTTATATCAACACTATCTTCAAATTTTTCTTTATATATATTCACATCTCTAATGACGTCTTCTATATTTTCAAGAAGTGAAATGCGTTCTTCTAATGTTTTATCACTTACTATATAGCTTTGAACAATACTAATAATCTCGCTAAGCTTCTCATCTATTTGCAAATCTGAATTGATTGGAATACCAGAAGATACAATACTTTCCCAAATACTTTTTTCTATCCCTACCTTTTTTGTTATACCTTTAATTCTAGCCTTTATAAAATCGAGAACTTCATCGCCAGTAATATCTTCATAATATTGAGCTTGTATATAGGCTAAGGATTTAGTAAAATAACTATCAATCCATTCCAATGTGTTTCCTTCAAAATTATTCGAATTATGCAATGATAATAATCCGTCATCAATCAAATCAAGAAGATCATTAACTTCATCTAAAGACTCATCAATTTCATTAATACGATTTTCAGCAAGTAAATTAATTAAGTTATCAAATGCTATTCCGTTAAGTTGAGCCACTGTTTTAAGTGCCCTTATTAGTTCCAAACAACCACTCTCTGCTCTATCTATATTACTCTTATTAAGATATGCAGAAATCATTTTTCTTTCCCAATTTATTTTATTCTCGTCTTTTTTGGTTATATCATGAGCAACTAAAATTTTGCCTTCATGATCTACAAAAGCACGCCCCGCTCTACCAGCAATATTCCAAAAATCTCTTTTCGTAATAGGATTACCTGATTGATACAAAGTTGAGAAAATTACAGTAGAAACTCCAAGATTAACTCCTTGTCCTAATGTTGAAGTCGCTATAATAACTTTTGGTTTCTCACTTCTCATTAATCTTTCTAAGGGAATTCGCACATCTGAGATCAAATCTGCATTATGACAGAAAATTCCTTGTTTAGCAAACTTAATCCATTCCGTATCTTCACCATAAGATTCTATGCAAGCCAGTTTAAAGGCTCTCCAATTGGCCTTGTTTCTAAATCTAAACTTCTGTTCTTCAGGCTGAATGCATTTTTCATACTCTCTTGCAATGGCAAAAACAGATTTCTTGATTCCAACGAATATTAAAACAGGACCAAACTTCCTTAGTTTATATGCAGTAGAAGCTATGGCTTGGTTCTTATTTTCAGGAAAGTAATGCATTATCCTTTCTTTAGGCTTCTTAGGCAACTTTTGTCGCATAATAAAATTAGGATTAAATGAATTTCTTTCTGCATCAGTGCTTTTCCAATTTAAATTCACAGAAACTCCATTCCATTCCATTATTCCGATTCTTTCATCAGAAGGTCGCCAATTCTCTTTGTAAACATTATCAGTAGAATCCGTTAGCCATTCAGATAGATCTTCTGCATTGGGTAAAACGGCAGATAATAACAAGAATCTTCCACCATTAGCTTTTACATGATACTTTAATTCCTCATAAAACATTTCATTAACTATGAGTCTTTTATCAGTTCCCAATAAATGTCCTTCATCTATAATTACAAGTTTGATACATGATAAAATATCCTCATTGCTTCTAAAGAGTGCTTTGGCCTTTTCTGGTGTTGCTACAATTACGGATGATTCGTCTATAATTCTTTCATCAAGCTTACTAAATAAACTTCCACCATATAGATGTGAGACTGAAACATCAAGATTGCTAAAAATCTCATCAAACGAATTTTCTATTTCGTAAGCTAGTGATCTATAAGGGGCTATAAAAAGAATTTTCGCTTTAGGTTCATTTAATAGACAGTTTAAAATCGCAATTTCACCAATTCTTGTTTTTCCACTACTTGTAGGAATGCTAACAATACTCCCCTGCTTATTATTCAAAACCTTTGGTAAAGAGTTTCTTTGAGTAAGAAACAATTCTGTTATACTGCTATTTTTATAAACTAATGATTGTATATACTTTAACGGAAGTTTATCTTCCGTATTAAAATAATTTCCTAATACATACCATAATGAGGATTCTTTAAATCCATCTATAATGAGAAGTAATAATCGAATAACCCACCAAACATCAGGTTCACCTCTCATTGCGGCTACTTCTTGAAGATTTACAAGATCCTTTTTTGCAATTTCTAAAAAATCTTTGTTTCCTGTCTGATAAAATTGCACATAATAATTTAATGATTTTGCTATAATTATCTCATAAATTTTTGTAGAATTATCTTCTTCAAAATGTTCAGCCAGATATTCATCCCCATAACTGGAGTTTGTAATAAGTTTATCGATTTCACTTAATAACTGATCAAATTTTCTATTAAGAAATAGAGATACTAAACTTGAAATCATTGTATCACTCTCAAGTTTGCCTATAAGTATAAATGCCTTAGAGTATTGAAAACAAACGTAATAAGAAAGAGCGGAGATTAGACAAAATAGTTTCTTATTTTTTGTCTGAATATGAATAGATCCGTGTATATACTCAAGTATTAAAGCTCCTTTTTCTAGAGAATGAGATGCTTTTAGATAATTATGTTCACTAAAATAATTACATCCAATATTTAGATATTTGAAAGCTAAGATATTTAGCTGCTCATCTTTAATTGTATATCGAGGAAAATTTTCTTTAGATTCTTCCGTATTATATAGGATATATCTAGCGTTAGCTTGAGCTATTAAGTTTTGCAAAGTAGAATCTGATTCTAATTCTTGGTAGCTTTTTTCAACATGCTCTATATTCATAATAAATCAGGGTTAGATATTAGTTCTTCTGCTTTTTCAAATATGGATTTAATAAACTCTTCTGGCTGACCAATTCCAATAGAAATGAAAACCAAATTTGAATTATCACTATTCAAATGTTTTTCAACTGTTTCTGAAGTCTTGGTATTACTTAGTAACAAACCAACATAAATAAGGTCGCCTCTATCTTTTATATCTTGCACTATATAATCATCCAGCTTTCGAGCTAGTAATTCATCTGATTTTGCTATTTCTTCTACTAAGAAAGTGTACGATAAAGGCAAAGTATCTTTGTTTAAAGATTTGGTAATATCTTCAACTACATTCTTTTGAGGAGTAGTGCGAAATTTCGATTCTCCCAAATAAATTTTGATTTTCTCATTACCATTTTCTTCAAATAAATCAACCATCAAAGTGTCATCTCCTTTAATGGCTTGATCAACATTTGGATTATATTTCAATTTATATACCTTGATAAATTCTTTTTTTTGTGATGCTTGAATATAATCAGTAAGTAATATTTCCGTAGCATTACCTTTTTTTACCTTATCTGTAATAGGTAATTTTCTATGCTGCTCTGCATATTTAGCAAAGCCTAAACTTTTATATTTTTCTTTTAACCTAGATATTCTAAACTGAGTATAATGGTGATTAATTATTTTTTTTGCCATCCATTCTATTAACTCATCATCTACAGCTGTAATTTCAGTAAGTTCCCTGTGGCATTTCATATAGGAATCTGGCAAATCATTTGCAGCAAGCCATTTTCCATAAGGATGTGAATTATCTGGATGCTTCCCAATTAACAGTTCTTGTTTCGTCATAATTTTTAGTTTAAAACAAAGGAAAAATCATTTTACTGCTTTAAAACTGGCAGAAACAGTATTGTAGTAGCGCAATCCAGCTACATATTCTGTTGCTCTGTACAATTTCAAGTATTACTCTAACACAAATGTAATTAATGTTTTTGACGGTTACAAGTTAATCTGAATTTATTAGAAGGCTTGGTATTAATTGGAGGGTACTAAAAAACTTTTTATAGAAAATTACCCCTCTACTGATAGTTCTGAGAAGAGTAAAATCTGATTTTTTGGATGCCCTTCATTATATTGTTTACCTATAAATATCTTTTTGAAAAGAATGGTAACTACTGCTATTTTTCTTTCTACCTTAAAGGAAGAAAAAAGCACTCTGTAAATCGACATTGATACTAAGTAAGTTACAAAGAAAATATGGGGCTGGCGGTAACCGTCAGCCCTATTTTTTCATGCCCATTTTTGAAAACTTTGCAACCGAAGAAAGAAAAATAATCTATTGGAACAAAGGAATATTAGTATGGAAGAGAACAGAAATGATATTGAGATACTCAAAGCAATGATAAAGGAAAACTTTGAGGAACAACGAAAACTGATTGCCAAGCTGGAAACGGCTCTGGAAGCAGTAACCAGTTTCAACGGCAAGCAAATGCTGGACAGCCGGGATATGCGCCTGATGCTGAAAGTATGCGACCGGACACTGATCCGCTGGCGTAATTCCGGCAAACTCCCATTTTTCAAACTCAGCGGCAAGATTTACTTCTGGGCTTCTGACGTATATAAATTCCTGAGAGAAGAATGTCTAAACGAAGATTTCATATCCGATTCTATTAACTCATAAATAAAAATTCATATGGAAAATCAAAGTAAAGTAATCGTCATTGAACGAAACAAATTTGCGGCACTTGTCAAATCACACCGTAAATGTATCCAGATGCTGGACATTCTGACCTACATCTATACTGTCAAACAAATAAGCCTGACCTTGACTTTGCAGGAAATCTGTGAAGTTTTACAGATGACTCCCGAAGAAGTGGAGATACAGCGGCAGAAGGGGTATATCCGCTTCACAACGCACAAAGGCATGACTGTCTATGAAATCACCGACCTGCTCCGACTGAAGAACATGTTGGAAATGGGAAATGTCTACCGCAAGATAGATGCGAAAGCCATGAATATTGAACCTTTAAATAATGAATAACAATGAAAGAAGAAAAGCAAAGTGCTGAAAAAGAGCAGCGTTTGGTACACGCTTCTCTTTTCAGCGGATTCGGTGCCCCTGATCTGGCTGCCGAATGAATGGGATGGCAAAACGCATTCCATTGTGAAATAGATGATTTTTGCAACACCGTTTTAAATTACTGGTTTAACAATGCGAAAAGTTATACAGACATCACAAAAACAGACTTCAGACAGTGAAGAGGAAAAATTAATGTTCTTACAGGAGGTTTTCCTTGTCAACCCTTTTCCGTTGCAGGCCAAAGAAAAGGAGCGGATGATAACCGTTACCTCTGGCCTCACATGCTCCGGGCCATACATGAAATCAGGCCTGATTGGGTCATTGGTGAAAATGTTGCTGGCATCCTCACGATGGTACAGCCCGGTCAGGAGACTGAAGTGGGAAGCCAATCCACTCTATTCGGAGAGAGTCCACAAATGGAAACAGCCCCATGCACCATCCCCGCACAGCCAACTCAATGGGGAGAAACAGCCCGACGGCCTGAGCGACTTTCTGGATTTTTACGGGATGCTGTTGCCCACTCCGGTAGCCAGCGATGCCGGTGTGTGGGCTGTAATGGGGAAAAACGACGGGATTATTGTGACACCGAAAGGGAAGATACGGAAGATCAATCAGAAAGGCCATGTCTGGAGTGTAGGGCTTGGGAGGATGGCGGAACTTCTGCCCACGCCGACGGCGAGGGACTGGAAAGGTGCGGCAAGCCTGGAGAGCCTCGAGAAGAGAGGCCGGATACCGGAAAAGAACAGCCTTCCCGATTTCTTCGCCCGGACTGGAAAGAGTTTCCAACTCAACCCCCTGTTTGTAGCCGAGATGATGGGTTTTCCGCCAGGTTGGACGGTATCTCCTTTTCTCAGTGAAGAGAAAAGTCCATTAAAGGATACGGAAACGCCATCGTCCCCCAGATAGTCTACGAGATATTCAAAGCGATAGAAGAAACTTATAAATCAGACAGTCATGAATAAAATATCAGTATTTGAACATCCTGAGTTCGGACGCATCCGGACACTGGAAATTGACGGGAAAATATGGTTCTGCGCCTCGGACGTTGCCTCCGCGCTTGGTTATTCCAATCCACGGGATGCCGTCGTAAGGCACTGTAAACCAATGGGCGTCGTGGTTTACGACACCCCCACACGCAGTGCCGTCCAGAAAATCAAGTACATCAGCGAAGGGAACGTATACCGGCTGATTGCCGGCAGCAAGCTGCCTTCCGCCGAGAAATTCGAAAGCTGGATATTCGATGAACTTGTGCCTGAAACGCTAAAGAACGGAGGCTATCTTCTGGGGAAGAAGGGCGAAACGGACAATGAACTGCTTGCGCGTGCCGTATTGCTCGCAAAGAAGCGTATAAAAGAGCGTGACAGCCGTATTTCAGCATTGGAGAAGGAGAACAACTATGCCATCCTGAAACTCAAGCTACAAGCCCCAAAAGTTCAGTATTACGACAAAGTCCTGCAATCCCAAAGCACCTACACAACCACACAGATAGCCAAAGAATTGGGAATGACTGCCGGTATGCTGAACAAGCGGCTCCGATGGGCAGGCATCCAGTTCCGCCAATCCGGCCAGTGGCTACTCAAAGCTCCTTACCAGAATCAAGGCTATACGGCAACCCGGACCCATGTATGGGAAAGCCGTACAGGAGAAACCGGAACGGCTATGTTGACCGTTTGGACGGAAAAGGGCCGGTTATTCATACATTATCTTTTAGAGTCTTATCTGGTATAACCGGAATTGTAAGACTATGATAAATAAAAAGCTACTGAATTTTGTTTCAGTAGCTTTTTTATTGCTTTTAATTGATATTATCTCAACCGTGGTCCCGTTCTCTTTTTTTCTTTCACAGGTACAATCTCTTGTCGCGGTGCTTCTTGCGGCCTCATTCTTTCACTGACAGTCTCACTCTGAAGAATTCTATTTAATTTCCGTAGGTCCTTGAGTAATTCCTGTTTGCATTCCATCTCCAGGGAATGGGCCATATTCGACATTGGACTGGTACTCCTTGCAACAAGCGGACCGTGCAGGAGATCATCTTCTAAATACAGGGTACAACGCTTCAAAATCCCTTCAATATCCTTCGGCGTTTCAGCGGCATCAATCGACTCCTGAATAGCCTTGTAATTTTTATCCATATAATAGGCCTTATACAAGTCATCGGCATGCCAACCAAAGAAATAAAGATAGTTGCTTTTCAGTTGTGCGCTATACTCTTTTATATTGCTTTCCACAACACCTTTCTTCTTGTCAAGATATTGCTTCAACTGTTCGATCCTTAAATCACTTTTATCCATCGCTGCCCCGTTTATTGTTTCGTATCCGTTTCGCTCTGAAAAGACACATCCAGTTCTCTTTTCTGGTGGAAATTATCCGTCACCACAAACTTAATCTCCGCATTCTTGCTGCTCCGGTTACGATAGAAGAGTGTGAATACCTGCCGGCAAGGATCGCTGCCGTCCAACTCCGCAATCGAATCCAACGGTTGCATCTCCCGGTTCACCAGCCGGACATTCTTCTTGTCGTATACCTCACCGCTACCCTCCATCTGTATATAACCGATTTGATAGCGGGCTTCCTCATAGTTTCCGCTGCGGTTCAGTGTCAGACGAATCTCCACGGTCTCATCCGGGGAGATGGTTTTCTGAAGATACCACGAGGTAAGGGAGAAATCATAAGCCTGCTGCACTTCCAGTTTATCGTCACAGCTACCCAGCAGGCACAGCAATGTGAACATGATACTGCTTGCAATTAATTTTATCTTCATGACTTTACGTTTTATTAAATTAATAATTTACTTGAATCCGGCGGCATGGCTAACGCCTGACACCCCGTTTTATCTTCTTTTCAGGCGGTCCTTCTTTCTTTCCGGTTTTATGTGCCTGCTGATTCTCTTCAGGAGGCGTTACTGAAAGAATATTTGCAAATTCCCGGTAATCCTTTATCAGCCGCTGCATACATTCCAGTCTCATGGAATGGGCCATGTTCGCCCCCCGGCTGGAACTTCGGCAATTCAATTGGCCGTCCAGCAGTTTCTTCTCACAGCAGGCGGCATTCTCCTTGAGGACATTCCTGATTTTATCGATGTCTTTTATTCCATCCACCGCCTGGCGGAGTTTCTTATAACAGTCTGACATAAAGTGTGATTTGTACAGGCTCTCCGCATTCCACTCGAAATAGTACAGAAAATCCCCGTCCATCTGTTTCTCTAGCTTGGCTATGTCCCGTTTTTCCCGTTCTATTTTTATGTCCAGCCAGTGCAGCATCTGGTCTATATTCCAATTATTTTTTTCCATGCTATCCCTAATTAAGAATGTACTTGAATCCGGCGGCGACCACCGTGTGGAAATGTCCAACGGACGAACCGAAGAATATCCTTTGACGGACATTGAAAAGAAGCACCAGCCTGTCCGAAGGGAACACTTCCATCTCGAAAGCCGGAACAAAACCGTAAATGAAGCAGCCGTCATTCTTTAGTGCTGTCCCGTCATAGAGCAGCTTCCCATTCCAGTTGGTCGTCTCATAGCCGGCCAGTCCGGAAAGCCCGGCAGAGAAGAACACGTTCTTGCCACGGTCCGAGAAGAACGGCACGAAATAACCTATTTCTCCGGTAAACTGCGCTTTGGGTATCGCAATCTCCTTATAGGAATAGTGTTTCTTCACATAATCCACCCCGAACAACCACCGGGAATGGTTCCGGTTATACCGGCTCAAAGCCAGGCCCACCTGAAAGTTACCGCCTAAATGCTTTGCATTGGAACCGAAGTTGTCTACACCGCCAAGCGTAAGCTGGATGCCCTGTTGTCCCGGTAAATAACGTTGGGCAAAGGATTTGTCTGCCGCAAAGGGCAGACAAATACATAACATAATAAATAACACTCTTTTCATGATTACTCCTTGATTAATTCATTTATGACACGCGCATCCACCAGGTCACTATTCTCAATATAGAACCGCTGGTGGCGGCCTCCTGCTTTCTCGTAGATTTCCACTTCCAATAACTTGTCATCAGGAATAATAATCTTCGGGAAAGCATACACGATACGTCCCGTACCTTTTCCCTCGATGCGTGTCAGGGCATTGAGCGTTCGTACCGGTTCGATATAGGTTTCCTGCTGCGCCGTCCGTTTGGCTATCTTCTTATCCACTATTTTAAACCGCATGAAATCCACATCGAAAGGCACATGGGAATTATTCGTCAGGGAAACGTGGAAAAAGAGCAGGTCCTTATGCACGTAAATACCTTTCAGAAGAACCTGCATCCCGAACTGGCGGCATCCGATATGCTTCACGTCCCTGCGGTCCAGCCGGTGGATGGTGTACATCACGCTGGCGATAACCGTCGGATCTTCCTCTCCCAGCTCCGTGACACGGATGGAACTGCCTCCTTTCTTTTCCCCTTTGTCCGGATTCATCCATTGGTCCATATTGATATTGAGCGTGGGAGGCTCCTCCCTATAAACCACATTGAAAGAAAAAAAGGAACCGTCGCCTGTAATAACCGAGAAGTTTGTCTCACCCGGGAACTCTTTTACCGCCGCTTTTACACGTACCACATTCTCCACCCCGTCGGCTTTGCCCGCAATGATATTGTTACTGCCCAGGTCTACATAGCGTACTTCGGCAGGAAAAAGGATATGCACCGTCTTGCTGAAAGTGACCTCAATTTTATAAGGAGTGATATGCTGGCCCGCCGTTAGAATCCTGACTGGATTTGCCGGTCTTTCCTCCTGTGAAAAACCGGATACCGAGGCCAGAACAGCCATCAAGAATGCTATAACTATTTTCATTGTCTTATCTTTTTTATTAAAGTGAATAATCCGTTATTGTTTCTTTGTGACCAGCAACACCTTATACCCGGCTTTCAGTGTCACCTTGACCGCGCGAACCCGTCCGGCGATCAACCTTGTGCCGCCCTGCATGACTCCGCGCGTCAGGTCCATCACTACCTGCTGCCCGGCGGAACGCGCAAACGATACGCTGTTTCCCATACTCTCGCTGACCGTCCCCGCCGCATCCTTTGCCGCACTGCGGGTATCGGAGCCGGGAACAAAGATTCCCTTCTGCCCGTCCACATCATAGGCCGCCAGCTGCACGGAAATGATATTCCCGGCATGCTCGATGCTGCTGATCAGGATATCCAGCCGTTCTCCCCGGATTACCGCCGCACCCGTTACCAGACTGTTGGCAGGAACGATGATGTTTCCTGCTTGCAAAGGTTGGAGCAGCCGGAGTCTTACCCTGCCTCCCTGTTCGACAGTCTGGTTTTCCGAAATGCAGGCGGCAATGGTATTTGTCCCCATCTGGTAACTGCTGCCTACGGCTGTATTGAAACCGTGATTCCTTTCAACGACAAGTGAAGCGATAAAGGCGGAATCCGTAACCGGCTGTGAAAGGCCGGAGGTGGTCTGATGCTCCGCTCGCTGTACCGGAACAGCTTCCGGCAGTTTTTCTCCGGTTGTTTCTTCTTTTATGGTATCCTTATCCGGATTCAGATACTTTGCCGCCATCTTGTAGGAACGTTCCATCAGTTCCTCACGGGAAGCCGTCCAGTCCTTTTCTTTTTCCGCTTCTTCCAGCTTCTTGTTCAACTCCTCCACTTTTCTCTCCAGATCGTTGTTTACAGTTTTTTCGGGAGTCTCATAGAAATCATCCAGCTGGCTGGAAATTTGCTCGTAAGTCTTGACTGACTGTTGCAGCCTGTCCCCGTCTTTTTCGTTCGCATCGGGTGTTATTTTTCCACCATCCAGCAACGTCCCGGCAAGCTGTTCCAGCGATTTCATCCGGCTTTTTTCCTCCACTTCCGCCTGCTGCTTCTCGTAAGCGGCGGTCTTCTTATCCAACAGCTTGGCCGTGGTAGGCTCCGGGACATTCACGTTGAACCCGGAGTTGCCGGGAACTTCCGTCCCGTTCTCCTTACCGGACGGGGCAAATATTCAGTACATGACTCCCAGGAATACCAGTATAAAGGCCGGAATCACAATAAACTTCCTTCTTTTCTCAATTTCTTCCGGGGTAAGCACCCTCTTCTCTCTCCCCGGCTCATCCTGCAAGGCTCTGCCGGTTTCTGGCTGTACCGCCGTTTCTTCTGCCGCTTCGGGCTTTTCCAATTCTTTATCTTCCATTATCCGTTGATTTAGAATGATACATAATACTGTCTTTATCTGTCCGGTGGAGTGAATCTGCCGGAACATGCTTGCCAAATGGCAGCTCCTTTTGTGTGCCGTGAAAAAGAAAACGTCCGAAAGCACGTGCTACCGTGACACCACACAAGATCGTGCTGATAACCAGCATGCTGACAAGCACTCCCTTACGTTCTTTCTCCGACAGGCTTTCACAAACGCCCTTCAGTTTTTCACCAATTTCTGTTTTTATCTTTTTACTTTTCATTATCCTGTTCTTTTTAGCGTTCAACGGTCTTTATATCCCTGTTCTCCAGAATCTCGAAACGCTCCGCCATAAAGCCTTGCGGATTATTATCCGACCGGGTTACACTCTGCAGGAAACAACGGGTGACCAGGGAACGCTCGGTAATATTGCTGCTGCGTACAACCATCTGCCGGGCAAAGGTGATGATCCGGTAGGGATAGTGATCGAAGTCACACTGCATGCTGTCCACCAGGATGGTCTGGTTGATATTGCCGCTGATCAGCCGGTTGTAATATCCTTTTTCGTTCCAGTCCCGGTAATACCCGTAAAGGCTCTTGTCCGCCAGATACATGGCACGGTTGATGTTGGATTCGATGGCAGCCTTGTCTGGAGCCAGCGTAAAGAACAGCTCATGTAGGCGGCGCACATGCTCGCGGGCTTCCACCGGACGGTTCAACGCCGCATCCTGGGATAATGCCAGCATCAGCGACTTGCCCTGGTCTAGCACATACACCTTCTCCCGCTGCCGGTTAGCGAACAGGTAGGACTTTCAGATGGCATAGGTCGTAAGCGAAGCGCAAATGCCCAGAAAGATCAACGTGAACAGGCGTATCTGTCTGAACGAGGATTCGATATTTTTTAAACTCTTGAATTCCATAATTCTTATACTTTTTACATTCCTACTTTTTCAATAATACAGCCCCGACATTCCCCGTTGAAGCACCTGCCGCGGCACCCGCCACATTGGTCACTTTGGATGCCGTATTGTTCACATTCCGGTTGTAGGCACTCATGCCTCCGGCCTGAACGATCCAGTTTGCAACCGTCGGGACGCAGAAATATCCAATAATACCAATGAGCATAAATATCAGATAGATGACCGAGGAACCGTCCACATCGATGATGCTCATTGGATTAGCCATCAGGTTCATCTCCTCCTGCAGGATAAGCATCTGTATCTTGGCGAGCATCGCCCCGAAGAGGTCTGATACCGGCAGCCAGAGGTAGACACTGATATAGCGTGCCAGCCACTGGACGAGTGTGTTTTGCAGACCGTCGAATACACTCAAGGCAAAAGCTATCGGCCCAAGAATACTCAATACAATCAAAAAGAAGGTGCGGATCGTGTCGATGACCAGCGTAGCGGACTGGAAAAGGATCTCCAGCAGTTTGCGCATGATCATCTGGGTGATCCCCTGCAGGGAGAAAGAATAGGAAACCTCATACATTGTTTGCAAAGCCGTATGCTCCTCCTCGCTCCAGCCCATGTTCTCCAGCTCGGCATCCAGCTCCTCGTTGGAGGCAAAGACGCTTCCGGTCATCATGGTTTTTGCCAGCATGTCCGCCCGGAGTTTATCCTTCTCCTGCTGGTATTTCTGCAAGTCGAAAGTCTGGTCCCGGAGCAGCGTGCCGGTTCCCTGGACAATGGGACTGAAGATACCGTTAAGGGTTCCCAGCACCATTATATCGAAAAAGAGGATACAGATACCCAGTACGAAAGGCCGGAGCATCGAAAAAACATCTATCGGCTCGGCACGGGAAAGGGACTGCCATACCCGGTAAGCAATGTAGAATAAAGCTCCCAATGCGGCCAATGCCATTCCCATATCCATCATCGGCTGGCAGAGCCTGGTCATCGTATCGTACAGATTCCTCAGAATCTGGTGTAAGTTTTCAAATGAAATAGACATTAGCAACATACTGTTCTTATTTTAATTGAATGATTACCAGTAACGCTCGTCTTTGCCATACAAATCAAATACTTGCTGTTGTTCATTTTTCTGTTTGGCACGCAGGTAGGATACATGCAGGTTCTTTCGGGTATAATAGTTCGCAAGCTTTTTGTAATGCGTCATTTCTCCATATACCCGGTTTACCAGGTCTATACGCTCCTTGTCGTTCATGGACATGCCGGTGGGATTAACTATATTCTTCAGTTCGGCAATGCTGCGGCTACTTTTCTTCATGATCGTATTATAACCGGAGGCTATCGCATCCAATTCCCGCTGGCTAAAATTCTTGTCGGTCAGCATCTTGCCGAAATTGTTCACATAAATCTCGGAAATATCGCCCAGCATCAGGACGGACTCCTTGACTTTCTCGCTGCCGCTGATCAGGTCGTTCACCTTGCGCAGCTTGTCATAATACTCCCGTCCCTGTTCGAATATTTTCGAAGTTTCCTTCCATGTGGAAAGGGCGTTCTGTGCCGTTTGTGAGGTTTCCACCATCTCATTCACACTGTTCACGATACCTTGGACCAAGTTGCCCGGATCGGACACCACCCACTGCGCCTGCACGCTTGCCGGCACAATTAAAGCCGGCAGGACAAACAATAGACTTAAAACTTGCTTTTTCATTACTTCTTGATTTTAACCTTATTTTTTCTTTTTCTTCTCACTTGCCAGCATACGGATGGCCTGCTCCATATTGCCGCCCAGCTTCTCAGTCATTTGCGTGACTTCGAGTTTCTCAGTTTCCTCCGTGGTATAAGTGAGGTATTCCTCAACCGAAGTTTCCGTGGCGTAGACCGCAGACTGCACGCCTCCCAACCCCAGCCATACTTCCTTATATTTCCTTGTCGGATCATTGGCTTGGTTAATGGACAGAATCTGCCCTTTCTCCTTGTCGGTCAATCCCAGCAGGGATTGCACGGAATCGAACTTGTTGATATACTTTCGCTGGTCCAACAAAATCCTACAATCGGCATTGTTAATGATGGTATCTTTGATAATAGGACTTGACACGATGTCATCCAACTCCTGCGTAACAACTACGGCTTCCCCGAAATATTTGCGGACGGTTTTGTACAAAAATTTAATATAATCCGCCATGCCTTCACGGGCGATTGCCTTTCATGCCTCTTCCACAACTATCATCTTCCGAACCCCATATAACCGTCTCATTTTGTTGATAAAAGCCTCCATGATAATGACCGTTACCACCGGAAAAAGAATTTTATGCTCCTTAATTTCGTCAATTTCAAATACTACAAAACGCTTGTTCAGCAGGTCGAGCTGCTCATCTGAATTCAGCAGATAATCATATTCTCCACCACGGTAATATGGAGCCAATACATTCAGAAAGTTAGTGAGGTCAAAATCCTTCTCGCGGTAATGTTTCTCCTCCAGTATTCTACGGAACTCTCCCTGTACGAACTCGTAGAAAGTATTAAAGGAAGGAACCAGCTCAACATCCTCCTTTATCTTTTCAAGAAACAGGTTGACCGCCATTGAGAGGGCCACTTCCTCGGCACGGGTGATTACTTCCGTATCCCTTTTCCAAAGCGACATGATCAGTGTTTTAATGGACTCTTTCTTCTCCAGGTCAAAGATCTTATCCGCTGTAAAAAAGGGGTTGAAAGCTATCGGGTGTTTTTCGCTATACGTATAATACACGCCATCCTCCCCGTTTGTACGCTGGTGGATCAGGTCGCATAAACCCTTGTAACTGTTCCCGATATCAATCAGTATAATGTGGGTATTCTGTTCCCAATACTGCCTCACTAAATGGTTCATAAAAAATGACTTGCCCGAACCGGAAGGACCGATAACCAGTTTGTTTCGGTTCGTGATGATACCACGGCGCATCGGCTCGTCCGAGATGTCCAGATGCAGGGGTTTCCCGTTGGTCCGGTCTGCCATCTTGATGCCGAAAGGCGACAGGGAATCCGCATAGTTCGTCTCCCCGGTAAAGAAGCAGACTCCCTGCTCGATGAAAGTATAGAAGGACTCCTCGGCAGGAAAATCACCCTCACCGCCGGGAATGCCCGCCCAGTACAGGGTAGGCGCGTCAATGGTATTGTAACGGGGCTTGCATCCCATCAGTGCTAAAGCCGAACCGGTGTCGTTTTTTATCACCTTTAGCTTCTCCCGGCTGTCCGACCATGCCATGACATTGCAATGGCAACGGATGGCAGTCAAACCAAAAGAATGTGCTTCGTCCAGATAAGCGTCGATCCATTGTTTGTTGAGCTGGTTGGCACGGCTGTACTTGGAGAGCGAATGCATGTTGCGTGCCGTTTTCTCAAAACGTTGCAGGATTTCCGCCGAATCGTCTATGAACAAATATTGGTTGTAGATATGGTCACAGGAAAGCATAAGCCCTACCGGAGCAGCAAAGCTCAGACGGCAGTCACTGCGGTCGGTGGAGTATTTCTCATACCGGGTATCCGTCCGGACAGAGCCGGGAAGGTCGTCCACATCAGAAAGGGTGTGCACGCAGAGAATATTGTCCCCGATACGCATTTCCGATGCGCTCATCTGTATATCTTTCAGCGTGGTCGTGTCCTGCTGCGAGAGGGAGAAATATTTCTCGACCAGCCCGGCTTGTTGCGGCGTGCCGACAATCTCATCGGTGGTTAGCCGTTCCAGGCGGATAAAGGCCGAGTCGTTCAGGATGCGCTCGAACTGGTCGACACTTTCCAGAAAGCGGCTGACCGCGTCCTTGTCCCGGACTTCCTTCGGGATGATGTTTCCCCGGCAGAGGATGGAGAAGTTACTCTCTTTGCGGCTCCGTTCTTTGGTTGTCTTGGTGATAAACAAATAGGCAAAATGGTTCAGGAAAGGCCGTTCATTGAAATGGAGCTCAAAGGAACGGTCCAGAAAACTCATTTCGTCCTTCTGCGTGTCGGCCTTATAATTCTCTTTCAGGAACCAGTCCTGCCGGTGTACTATCGTGTAATTCGGCAGCACCTTGACCGCCTTTGTTCATGTGCCGTGCATGGATTCATAGTCTGAGGAAGTGACTGTGAACAACTCTGGCAAGAAGACCTTGAAGCCGATGGTCACGTCAGCATCCTTGGAGAGGATGTATCCTTCTTCCACCGACAGGATAGGAAACTTACTTTCCAGCGTTGCGGTTTTTAATATATTTCTCATGAATACGTTTTTTAAATAAGGAAGATATACGTTTTCGATTGATGATATAAAACGGGTGGTACTTGACTGCTGCCAGCTTCATCAGGCCATTGGGACCGTACTTTTTGTTCAGGTGGAACACCCCGAAGACCAGCCCGAAAGCGGAGAGGACACCGAAGCCGATGCATACCCACCGGTCAATACCTATCATATAAAAGACGACGAATAACAGGAAGACGGCAAGCAAGCCTCCTACGAAGAAGTAAAGATATTGCGCCTGCAAGCCGTTAAACTCCACGCTTCGTCCGATCCCTTTGTTGATATTGTATTCCATAACCGTCTATATTACAGGAAGAATGAACGCAGGACGGTCGCCGCGACAATCAGGAAAACACAGGCTCCAAACCAGGAACCGGCAGTTTTTCCGGTATCGGGGTCTCCTGAAGAAAACTTGGAATAAACTTTTATCGCGCCTATCAGCCCTACAATGGCTCCTGCGGCATATATCAACTTCGTGGCCGGGTCGAAATAGCTGGCAAGCATGGATGTGGCCTTTGTTATACCGGCACTTCCGTCCCCCTCGGCATAGGCACTCAGGGTGGAAACAGCTATTCATGCGATAAGTGCAACCGTCTTTTTTGAATGTCTTTTCATATATAACCTACTAATTAAATGTGAATAAAAAACTTGTTTCAAATGAGCCGCAGGAAACTTCCTGCGGTCCACTGCTTGCAACCACGATGTCTTTTTAGGATCAACCTGAGTCATAGTAACCAATCATAGGCACCTCCGTTTTTAAGGGGTTAATTACTTGTTTTGAATGTTCACTCCGGTAACGGAAAAGATCAACCGGAATCATAGAAGCCAGTCATATCTTCTTTTTTAAAGGGTTATACACTACGTTTTAATAACTCGTCGTGTCTGGATCAACCGGAGTCAAAGAAATCTCTCATGCTTTTCGTTTTAAAATTATACACTTCATTTTAAAGGCTCACAGTATCCGGATCAACCGAAATCGAAATACGGTCTCATATTCCTTACTTTTTCTATTTATTCAGGTACATACTCGGTTATATCAAATTCCCGGAGAATGTCATCCTTGTTTTTTCCTGTCAATAAATGAGGCTCGCCCTTATCCATATACAAGCGCATATACCGTTTGAGTTTATCGCTGCTTCCCAGGACACTCGCTTGCAGAACCCTTTCCATGTTCGTGCCTTCCAGCTTTCGGAAGGTCTGCCGGGCTTGTTCCTGTTCCGTTTCCGTAGGTCCGTCCGATGTCATCACTTTCTCAATAATGTCTAAATCGTCAAAGGTGACACCGGTTGCCCGGTGGGGATTGCTCCGCTGTACGTATCCCGTAATCTCATAGCGTTCGGGTATCTCTTCTTTTTCTTTACCGGAAGAAGGGGAAGCCTCCTGCATATAGTCGGTTTCAGGATAATTCAGCCTTTGAAAAGAAACCGGAACTTCAGGGAATTTCGTATGCTTGTCAAGGGGCTCGTGCGCCCGGAGAACCGGCCCTGTATCCTTTTCGGGAGTAAAGGTACCACTCTTTTCCATGCCCGGTTCAAGCTGTCCGTTATTGTCATCTATTGTCAGTGGTTGTCGCATCCGGTACCGGCTTTTGCCTATGATCTCCGCCCCGGACACGGGGATTTCCGGATGATTTGTGGCAGGTGCGGTCGGACGTTCCTTCCTGTCTTTCCTGCCTCTCCATGTGAAAATGCCGCCCGTATGGACATACTTTTCAATACTCAGGTAAGAGGCATAAAGGAACAGGATAATAAAAAGGTATTCCATGTCCTTATGATTTTAGCGATTGGTAATATTTTTCCAGCACGGCGTTTATCAATTCGCCGTTCTCTTCGAAATGATGCGCCAGCACCTGGTTCACAAAACCGGCTACGGTCACTTCCCCACGCCCGACCGCCCATACCAGGGAAGAGATACGGCGGTGCAGCCCGGCATCAATATGCAATGATTTACGGGATTTGGATCTGGTCGTATTCAGAAAGGACGCCCTGTAAGCATTGATGTCCCCGGTGGTAAAGACCGGAGCTTCACTGCTCCCGGCAATCTCCTCTTCCGTATCCTCCGCTTTCCGGGACGCAGCCGTTGCAGGGGATTCCGGCCGTATCGTCCCTTTCCGGGCTACAATATCCAATATAGCCTTCTCATCGATACTCCGGGGATCAAACTTCTTCTTTCCGCTATCCATGGTTCCTCTTGTTATAAGGAATGACAATCACCCAGATGCGTCACGGCACATAACTCGTCTACCAGTTCACAGAGGCCCGAACCTTTTATCTGGCGGTTGTCGGGAGGGAACAGCGTGGAACGGAAGATACTGTTCTTCAGAGGGCTCAACTCCTTGTTGTAGCGTTTGGTATCCGGTATTCGTGACTCCAGCAGGTGCAAATCCGCTTTTTGTATGACACGGTTCCAGGACTCGTAAGTCTCCTGCCGTTCACGTTTGTCTATCATGTTCCAGAAAAGATAGATACCTTTCAGGTTACAGTTGTGCCTGGCGATCAGTTCTTCCTCCACCACCTCGGCAAACTGGAGGGAACTCTGCATGACGACATTGTCCGCCTTTAAAGGGATGAAGATGTAATCTATCGCTGAAATAGTATGGACAACCCCCTCGCTGCGGAGGGTTCCCGGAAGATCAAACAGTACGACATCAAAGATGGCATCCTGCTCTTCGATGTAGCGGTGCAGGTCTTCTATCGCTTTCTCCGGATTGCTTTTGATTACCGGATAGGAGCGTTTCCGGATTTGTTCATGCTGCCGGTAAAGGGCCACTTTGAGAAAATCGCTTTCCTGTACGCTTTCTATGTCTCGGTCACGCATCCGGGAGATGCTGTGCTGGGGGGAGTCGCAATCCACGACACCCACCCTCAGGCCTTTCCGGTAGTGAAGGATACTGGCCGCCAGAACAGTGAAGGCAGATTTTCCGACTCCTCCTTTCTGGCTGGCAAAGGCAATTAATAACGGTTCTTTTTTCATACGCTTTTTTTATAATCAGATAAAAATAGAATGCTGTAAAACTGTAATGCTTATAACTGTATATCGTTCTACACTGCAAAAGAAAGGAATGGCGGGAAGAGATGAAATACCCTGTCATGGATAGTCTCGGATAGTCAGGAATTGGCAGATATCATATTTTTATGATTTTGTATAGCGAAAGCTTACTTTCCTCTGGAATATTCTTGTTTTTGTGAACTTATACATATATTTCCTCTATAAATAAAGCTCACGTGTGTTCCCTTCTGGATTCTCCCTAGAATTCAGTATATTAATTTCCTCTTCGAGCTTTTCTCTCAAACACGTTTCCGTGTACAGATATAGTTTTTCTACCAGTTTGTGAAAACGGGGTTTTCTCCACCACAAATATATGGGTCTTAGCTATATCTGCCTTTTTTAGTTTTTAGGCTGCTCCCATGTTGCTAACATAGATCTGTTTTTTCTTTAATATGTTCCAAATGATAACCAATAATTTCCTAGTATTTGCTAAGAGTGCTTTGTTATGATTCATTCTTTTTGATAATGTGTGATACTTATAAAAGAACCTGGACTCTTTGGTTCTGCATGCTGCCCATGCGCATTGAATAAGCAATACTCTCAAATATTTATTTCCGTGCAATGTTTTTCTTCCTTTGATTTTTCCTGCACTTTCTTCATTTCTGGGTTTTAATCCTGCCCATCCCACAATTGCTGAAGCTGTAAGGAATGCTTTCATGTCTACTCCTATCTCTGCCATGATTCTCATGGCGGCATCCTCCCTGATTCCCGGAATTGTTTGCAATAGTGTAATCTCTTGGTCAAAATAAGATTTGCATATCTCTCTCATTTGTTTGTAGCATTCTTCTATCTGTCGTTCGTACATCAAGGTTTCTTCCCGTGATAATTTGAGCATATTACGGTCAGCTTTAGACACAATACCCGTTAGTGCGGCTTTGACTACATCATCCCCCTGTTTGTTACGTGTACGCTTATGTACCAGTGCCAAGAGTCCTTCCGGTTCTGTTCTTCCTTGAATAAGTGCATCAATAACTTTTTGCATGGATTTCCCCCCAATATCACTCACATAATTACTTAAACGGATATTGCATCGTTGCAGTATGAGGTCAATAGCTTGTTCGGCACGTTGCATATTACGGTTCAGATAAAAGATCCTTCTCTCATACAAGCGTAGTTCCTGTATGATTGGTTCAGGTATAAAACTCCCTTTAATCAGTTCTTTCTGAAACACGGTGGCAATCCATTGTGCATCCTTTATATCGGTCTTTCTACCGGGCAGTTGTTTGATAAAATAAGGATTCACAAGCTTTACATTGAAATCACTACATAAGACGCGCCAAATAGGAATCCAATAGATACTGGTACTTTCCATGGCGATTTCCCCCACAGAATGGGAAATTAATAAATCACGAAGACGGTCAAGTTCAGGAGTTAACACACCAAACTTTTCTTCAATTTTATCACCATTTTCTTTGAGGATGCACATAAACACACTATCTTTATGCACATCAAGACCACAGACGTTCTTCATAATTAGTACTATTTTGGTTACACTTGAAAGATACTAATAAATCGGGAATCTCGATATATGAAACGACGGAGTGGTCTTTATTTTTATTGAACACGTGTATAAATTTAGATTTTTATGTAAGTTTGTGAAAAAATGAATCTTGTATGGATAAAATAAAAGAATGTCAAAACGAGTATTTTGACGCAGAGAAAAACAAAATATTATTTGGCGATACTAATAAACTACAGGATTGGCTTTCAGATAACTTATCTCAAGGGAAGATTATTGATAAAGTCAAATTGATGTTAAAAAATTATCTAGAATTAGATAATGTCAGTTTCCTTTTTGGAACAGGCGCTTCTATTCACCTTGGGGCAGTTTCTATTAGGAATTTTCCCATTGAGGTGGAAGAATATCTTAAGTCACAAGGATTAATAGATGATTTCTATAAAGAAATACAAGAATTGCAAGCCGAACAAAAGGGAGATAGAAAAGATCATACTGAATTCAAAGATAGCAGGGGATGGGATTTTATTGTAGATGGTCTTGTTATAAGAGATAAACAGTCTCACGAAATAGCAATTGAATATGAAAAAGTTCTTAATTACTTAATAGCAAAAGAATTTGTTCTGTCTCAAGACAAGAGTAAGGATAGGATTGATAAAACTGAACAACTAATAGTTGCAATAAAAGAGGGACTTTTTAATGTTTGCAATATTGATCAAAGAAAAATTCCAACTTCAGAGCTAAGAAGAATAATAAAACGTGGCAAGAAAAAAGCTTTTAAGAATGCACTTAAAAATAAATATCATTTTCACCAGATGTTCCTAAAAGCCTTGTTGCAAAGACCTCTTAATCTTAGACGTGCCAATATTTTCACTTCAAATTATGATTTAGCTTTTGAATATGCTTTTGATAAATTAGGCATTCATTATATAGATGGGTTTGCCGGTTTTCATAAGAGATTCTTTAAGCCAGAAACATTTGAATATGACATATTCTACCCAGGTTCTATAACTTCAGGAAAAGTACAAAGAATTGAAAAGGTTGTTCGGTATTTTAAGCTACATGGTTCTCTTTCTTGGGTTAATTCAGAAAAAAGAGATGCCAATAATCTCTATGGTATAGAAGAAAAAACATTAGATATAATTGAAAAATTGAATAAAAAAGGAGAGATTATTATATATCCTTCTGCCGTAAAGAAATCATATACCCTTGATTTACCTTATTCGGAACTGTTTAGGCAATTTGCTGTAACAATTACGCAATCTCAATCTGTACTAATTACAATTGGATACTCTTTCTGTGATGAACATTTTAATGATATTATTTATCAAGCTCTATCAAACCCGACATTTACTCTAATCATAGTAGATTTTGTTGGTACAAAAAATGAAGAGATACAAAGGTTGAGAACTCTAAATGATCCAAGAATTATTATTTTAGAGGGAGAATTTTTTGGTGATTTTCTGACTTTCGCAGATACATTAATGCCTAATTTCAATGTCATCAGCACAAATGATAAAATCGCAAATACGTTGAATGAGTTGTTAGGAACGAATGTAACAAGAGCAGAATCGATGCCCAGTACTACTGTAACTAATGTAGCAAAATAATATAGATAATCATGGAAAGAAATATTGGGAAAGTTATATCTGTTGATAGTTTCAGAATTTTTATTCGATTAGATGAAGATTTAAAGAGTCTTTATAAAAGTGGCTATGAAGATATTTATGAGGTTGCTAGAATTAATTCTTATGTAATAATTCCCATTGGTGCAGATAAGATTGTAGCAATGGTTACTAGTATCAGGGCAGTTGATGAAACAGAATTAGGAAAAAATAAAGAAGCTATTTTTCTGACAAAATCATCAAGATATTTGGTTGCGACAATGATTGGTACAATAGATAATGATGGTAAATATATTCAAGGAGTTTACAATTATCCTATCCTTGATAATCCTGTATGGTATGTAACGAGAGAAGATTTAGACAGTATCTTTGATCAAAAAGTAAAGGAAATAATTAATTATGAAGAAGATTATTATCTACCAATAGGCACATCTCCCTCTTTTTCTGATTATAAGATTAAAATTAATCCAGATAAATTTTTTGGTAAACATGCTGCAATTTTAGGAAATACAGGTTCTGGTAAGTCATGTACATTTGCTTCTATTATCCAAAGTTTATTTGATTTTGATTATAATGGAAAAAAATTACAAAATGCCCATTTTATAGTATTTGATACAAATGGAGAATATAAACAAGCGTTTCAGGGAACAAAGGAAGAAGCTTATAAAAAAATACAAGAGGTTAATCCATTTCATATAGATAAAAATGGTTTAAAGGTTCCGTTTTGGTTTATGAATTTCTCTGATTTTGATTATTTGTTTGAACCTACATCTGGCACGCAAGCCCCTGTATTTAAAAGAGCATTAGGACTTGCTAAAAATCAAACCGAAATTAAAGATAAGCCTATACTTGATAAATTTGTGGAAAAAGGAATCCTGAATATTATCGAAAATTCACCTGATGAAATAAAAAAAAGGAAATGTACACAAAGTTATGGAAATTGGTTGTATAATGAAGAAAATGAAATATTGGGTTTGGCTGAAGCTATAACTACTAATAATGATACTATTCTTTCAAATTTTCAAATTTTATTAAAAGAATTAGGTAGTGAAATCTCCATTAAAAGGACATCAGAAATAGTAAATGAGTTAAATGATAATTATTTAGAGTATATAAAAAGGCAAAACAAAGAACAAATAGCTATTGAAAAAAACATTGATTTACCTATATGGTTTAATTTTCAAGAACTCATTGCGAGATTTTTTGATGAAGCGATTAATGAACAAGAGAATACAGGAAATAGATTGAGGGAATTTGTTTCCACCCTAAGATTAAGATTACAATCATATTTAAGTGATGAAAGAATTTCTCAACCGCTTTTGCTTTCTCAAACAGAAGAGATTCATCATGCACTAGCCAAATTCATAGCATTTATACTGGGAGACTTTTGCAAAATTTACAATGCAGAGGACTGTGATTTATTTTCTGAATTTTATAAGAAACAGTTAAACAAAGTTGGACATGAACAACTAAGTGCTGATTGTTCAAGTCAAATAACAATTATTGATATGTCTTTATTACCTTATGAAGTATTGGAAACTATCACAGGTTTGATTGGGCGACTTATTTTAGAATTTGTTTCTCGATTTCCAGAAAAGGATAGAGGTAAATTGCCAATGGTCATTGCTCTTGAAGAAGCTCAAAATTATATTCCTGAAAAAAATAGAGGAGATAAAGAATCGATTGCGAAAAAGGTTTTTGAACGTATTGCACGAGAAGGGCGTAAATATGGTATTTCATTGTTGGTGTCTAGTCAAAGGCCTTCTGAGTTATCTAAAACCGTACTTTCTCAATGCAATTCTTTTATCGTTCATAGACTTCAGAATCCTGAAGATCAGAAATATGTAAGACAACTAGTATCTGTTGCCAACGAAGATATTTTACAGCAATTGCCGATTCTTCCACAACAGCATGTGATAATTATGGGAGATGCAGTAAGGACTCCTGTCCAAGCAAGAATGAATACAGCTAATCCAAGACCAAATAGTAATAATCCAAAATTTATAGAGAATTGGACTAAACCAATATCGAAGGACTTTCCGAGATATCAAAAGATTACTGATGCATGGGAAAAAGGAGAAAAATATAATCCTGAAGTTTGACACAATTAATTGATCATTCTGTCTAGTATATAGAATGGTATTTAGCTGTTCTTAAAAGAATTTTCTAAGTTAGCATAAATACTAATTGTTAGTAATAGATTGAATTGTAATTTCTATTTAATATAAAATGGTAGATAAAACATTTCTGTTACTATCTTTTACTTTATTTGGAGAAGTCAGAAAATTACACCTATTTTGTTTTGTATTTAGAAAACTAACCAGTAGCTAATAGATAATGATGAAATACTTGATTGTGTCCGATATACATGGCTCGTTACCGGCACTTAAACAAGTGCTGGCATTTTACAGAGAGCAGTAATGCGGAATGCTTTGCATCTTGGGAGATATCCTGAATTATGGTCCTCGGAACAGGATACCTCAAGGACTTGATCCGAAGGGGATTGCAGAACGTCTTAATGCGATGGCCGGTGAAATTGTGGCCATCCGTGGAAACTGTGATTCGGAGGTGGACCAGATGCTGCTGGACTTTCCCATCCTGTCCGATTACATCCTGCTGGTAGATAACGGAAAACGTTTCTTTCTTACCCACGGACATGTCTATAATGAGGACAGACTGCCGAAAGGAAAATTTGACTGTCTTTTTTATGGCCATACCCACCGGTGGAAACTTGAACGGGCGGATCGTATAGTGGTTTGTAATACCGGCTCCATCACTTTCCCGAAGGATGGGAACGTGCCGACATTCGCTGTTTACTGTAACGGTACGATATCTGTCCACCGGCTGGACGGCAGCAGGCTCAAGGAACTTTCTCTCTGATGGGAAGTGTATAATTATAGCCCTTTATAATTGTAGTCTTTTATAATTGCTTATCCATTATCCAAATATAGCAATATCCAAAACGCCAATTATTCAGTTATCACTGTATAACATTCCAAGAGACTACAGATATGATAGTATTTGGATTATCCGATTATCAAAATATTCAGTTCTCTGAATATTCAATTATCACGGCAAAGAAACTTTCTAATGTCTCGAATAATCGTAGTATGCTCTACAATTACAGGAAACTACAGCTATTCTGTCTCTGGAATATAGGTAAAAATTGACAACTTTTCTAAAGAAGCAGACTGAAATCGGGAGAGGTTGCCATCGGGAAGAAGGCACCAGTCGGGGCAATCTACAGTTCTACTTAAAAATGTTGTCCTCGTAGAGAGGACAGCAAGTTGTGTTTTCGTTAAACGAAAACCAGACGGTTTAACAGCGCGTTACGCCGTTAAATCGTTACCCATTATATGCTCCGGAGTCGCTTGCCACAGGGAAAATATCGGGGAGTTCCCACTATTTTTCGTCCGGTTCTTCCACAATTTCATCGGGGATATTCCTTCATGTGTCCAGTCCGGTTCTTTTAGAAACCAGTATTTAGCGCTTGGCTACGAATGGTATTTCACTAATATTACATCATATTTTGCAATATCGCTTTGAAAAGGTACCGATTATTAAAGTCAGAGCACCGTCACCGGTAATATTGCAAGCTGTTCCAAAGCTATCCTGCAAAGCAAAAATAGCGATAAGCATGGCTGTGCCTGCGTCGTCAAATCCCAACACGGAAACTACGATGCCCAATGAGGCCAACACTGTTCCGCCGGGAACTCCGGGCGCACCTACCGCAAATATTCCCAACAGAAAGATAAACAAAACAAGGGTGGAAAGTGCGGGAAGCTGTCCGTAAAGCAACTGGGATACGACACATACAAAGAACACTTCCGTCAGAACGGAGCCGCAAAGATGTATATTCGCGAACAGAGGAATGGAAAAGTCCGAGACTTTCTTGTCCAGGACAGGGCTCTTGTTTGCACATTCCAGAGCTACTCCCAGTGTAGCCGCAGAAGACATGGTTCCTAATGCCGTGAAATAGGCAGGCAAGTAAAATTTGACTACCTGCCAACTGTTCTTACCGGAATAAACGGCAGCCAATCCATAGAGCAACAACAACCATAGATAATGGCAGGCTATGGCAATCAGTATTACCGGCAAAAATATCCCCAAACGGGATATATCCCCCTCATAAGATAACGAACAGAAATTAGCAGCCACATACAATGGAAGCAGGGGTATCAGAATACGTTTTACCAGCTGCAGCACGATCTCCCGGAATTGCAAGAGCAGTTCCGCAATCTCTTTCGACTTTATCCAAATGCATCCCAACCCGATCAAGACCGAGAATAGCAGAGCGGACATCACACTCAACATGGGGGGAATCTCCAGGCTGAACAAGACTTCCGGCAGTTCCCTTAGGGACCCGGTGACAGGCCGTATGTCCAGCAAAGGTATCACCTGATATCCTACCAGCATGGCAAAGAACGCTGCGCCTACGGACGAAAGGTATGCTAACGAGAAGGCAAAGACTATCAGCCGTGAAACACTCCCTTTCAGCGATGCGATGGAAGGAGCCACGAAACCGATGATGATCAGAGGAACGAGGAAAAAAATTATCTGTCCACTGATTTGCTTAAGGACCAACACGCCCTTCATCCCCGCCTCGGGGATGAAGAAGCCTGCCAGTATGCCGGCAACAACAGCCAGCAATAGTAGAACAATCGTATTGGAAAGAAGCTTACGCATATCGATATTGTTTAATGATTGTAACGCCAGGAATGTACATAGTCAATGATGGCACGCAATCTATCATAGTCCGTATCACTGGGTACTGTACAGTCGGCCCCCAGAATAAAGTTGGCAGGAGCATTCTCCATCACCTTGTCCACCTCTTTCTTAGCCTCTTCCAGCGTACCGGTTGCTAAAACACCCAAGCGATCGAGACCACCGAAGACAGGGCGTTTGAATACCTTTTGTACATGTTTCAGATCGACACTTCCATTCTCTAAATGGATTGGGGGATTGATGATGCTGGCTGGGTAATTGGCATAGTCATCAATGCTTACATAGCTGCTCCCATAGTCACAAATATGCAGGATATTGAAGGGAGCGATCTCGTTTGCCACTTCGCTAACTCGTTTGTCATACGGACGGATAACATTCTTAAAGATGGGCGTCGTACCGAAGGTTTTTGTGTCACCCCCTTGGCTGGATACATAGAATCCATCAGCTCCGCGCCGACGTGCGGCACGCAGATAATTCTCTATACTCAGAGTTATATTTTCCAGTGCCGGACGAACAGCCTCCGGGTCTTTCTTCACCAGTTCCACAAAACTGTCACCAACCGTCTGGTGTAACAGAGAGACCGGAGAATAGACGGTAGGCAACACCAGAGCTTCACCTTTCAGCTCACGTGCCAAATCCTCGATCACTGCCAGTTGTGGTTCAAAGAACGCTTCGCCATATACAGGAACCTTTTTCCAATCGTCGGGCGTCTTGATCTCCAAGCGGGGAACGACCACTTCGTATTGAACCTTTACGATGTCCATATTTGTGGCACGGAAGAAATTGATATGATCTTGTACAGCCTTGGCACCCAGCTTGTGTTCAAAATGCAGGAAGAAGGCTGCCGGAACATACTGATTCGGCTTGGACTGGTCCAATACAGACAATATCAACTCACGCTTGTTAGCTTTCTGGGTAAAAGGTTCTTGGGCTTGAGCCTGAACAGGCAATGCTATCACACTCCATGCAGACAAAACTGCAATAAAAAACACACTTTTCTTCATAATGCTATCATTAAACTGTTTACTAATCATGCGAATCAGGAGTTGGCGACCTGATTCAAAAATTAAAAATTGACATATGTAAGTAGAGCGATGGCCAACTTTCCAAAGGTATGTACTAACAGTCCCTTGCTAACTCTTACTTTAGACGCTCTTTGAATTTCTGTTTTTTCATTCAGCCAGTTGAAAAAGGCTTCTATAGGCTGTCTGACCTTGGACACTGCTTTAGAGAACAAGTCTCTGGCGGCTTTATCCCTTTGTTTGAGCACTTCCGACCCTCCTTTAATCTCCTTATGTGGAGTAAGTACTTTAACCGGATTGCTTTCACCAAAGAAAGAAAAGTCGCTGTAAATCTTGTCCGCAAGAACGATCTTTCCGTACAGATATGGCACGAACTCGTTTTTGAATACGGTCAGGTCGTTGTCCGAAGCCAGTGTCAGAGCCATCATCTCAGGAAAAGTTATTCTCCCTTCCCTTCGCTGTCCTACCATGTGCAGTTTCATGCCATAGTAGTACATGTTCTTGGTAGAGCAATACCCTTTTGATGTTATCTCCGTTGCGACTTTCCCTTCCCGGTTCTTTCCTTTGCAGGTTACAATCGGCATGGAATCCACAATGGATATGAGAGAGTCGCAATCTTCGAGCTTGAATGATTGTATTATGGTTTCCACCAACACTTTAAATGCTTCTGAAAGCATGTTTAAACGTGTATTGAATGTCTTATAAGACGGCAGTTTTGGAAACCACGATGACAGATACTCCTTGGCGAAAGTATGCATTTCCTTGATGCCGAAGTATCTCTGGCAGTAACCGCAGAACAGATAGACGGTAAGAACCTCCTCGTCTGTAAACTCGGGATTGGAGTTGTTGCAGAATCTCTGGCAGCAGAAACGTAGAGAAGACCTATAGACATCACAGATATACATATACAAACCTATTAGTTTTAACTTTTTCTCCTTAGGAATCATAATTAGAAAACAACTGGAATTATCATTCTAATACACTGATTTTAATGAGATTACAAAAGGGTAATTAACTAAATTACAAACTTTTAAACTGTGAATCAGAAGAGATTTTCAACTTCTGATTCGCATAAATCATTATTTCTGTTTTATTCTGTAGTCCAGTGCCGGTTTACGATCGCCCAGCAAAGGCTCATACTTGAAGTTACTACCTCGGCGTTGTTCAAACTCCGCCTTTGCCCGTTCCACTAACTGCGGATGCGTATACAGTTCTATGGCAGACAACGCAAAAACCTTAGCGGCATTTATCAAGCTTTTGGTTCCGATGGTGGTACCTGCAGAAGCCGCGTTCTGCCAACTGTGACCTGCACTGCCCGGAATAAAAGCCGCCGTTCCGAAACTCGCGGTAGGAACATTCCAACTTACATCGCCAACATCGCTCGAGCCACCTCCCTCGGAAGTGAATTCCTGCTGCAAGGGCCGTATGGCAAGTGCCTTGTCCAGTATGCTCTCCGGTTGTCCCAGTGTTTTTACGATTTCACGGGCAAAGGTCCGTTCGCGTTCGTCATACTCCACACCTCCTACCAGTTCCAATTTATTTTGCAATACCTCCGACAAGGTCCGGTTATACAAATGCTCATAAAATCCGGCGATAATCTCCACCTCTACAGTGGTTTGGGTACCCAATGCGGCTCCTTGTGCAGCTGCTCCTATCCACTCCGTCAAGCCTTTCAAAATGTCACGTTTGGGACTACGTATATAGTAAGACACTTTGGCATAATCCGGAACTACGTTAGGAGCCTCCCCACCGTTCGTAATCACGTAATGGATGCGGGAAGAGGTGGGCACATGCTCCCGCAACAAGTTGACCATATAATCGAATGCTTCAACACCATCCAATGCCGAACGTCCTTTGTCCGGACTGCCGGCAGCATGTGCCGGAATGCCACGAAATGTATAGTCTATCATCTGTATGGCAGTTCCTGTACCGGTCTTCACGCTATTTTCTGTGGCAGGATGCCAATCGAGCACAATATCGACCCCATTGAACAAGCCGTCACGTACCATGTAGACCTTTCCACCACCACCCTCTTCGGCTGGTGTGCCATATACCTTGACAGTACCTTCATGCCCGGTTGCAGCCAACCACTCCTTAATGGCAACCGCTCCTGCCACCGAAGCGCTTCCAAATACATTGTGACCGCACGCATGTCCGGCTCCTCCCTCTACCAATGGCTTACGATAAGGTACCGTGTCTTGCGACATACCGGGCAGGGCATCAAACTCTGCCAAGATGGCAATCACAGGAGAGCCGTGCCCGTAAGTAGCCACATACGCAGTGGGCATACCCGCCACTCCGCTTTCGATGGCAAACCCTTTCTCGCGCAGATGGTCCTGGTGTTTCCTGCTGCTTTCTGTTTCCAGGAATCCCAGTTCCGGGTTGCTCCATATACTTTTCTGCAACCGGTCATACACCCCGAACGAACGGTTCAGGTATGAAATGGCTGCATTATTGAGTTCTTTGTCTCTTGCCGTCTTCTTTTGAGCAAAACTTCCGGACACCAATGTTGCCAAGAAGAATGTTGTAATAAAAATCTTTTTCATTTCTTACTCGTTTAAAGTTTATCGGCGATAAAGGGTTATGCATTACGTTTCCCATAGGTGAATTCGCCTTGTTTCACTTTGTCACTCTCGAAATATTCCCGCTCACAGGAACTGTCTCCCCAAAGCAGGTTTTTAGTAATACGATGAGAAGTCGTACGTGTAAAGTTCTCGATGTTTGTAGTATCTATCACATCGCAAAACAGAGGTGCAAAACGCTTGAACCATGGATATTCATCATAATATTGCAACCATATTTCTGCGTAAGGGCATGTCACGCCACCCATTGCCGGTGTCCAGCTATCCCATGCACTACGAGCCAAGTCCGTCACTTTCCGGAAGTTCTCCAATGTCGGTTCCAAGCCCTGCCTGCGAGCTTCTTCCCGCATTCGGTCGCTACGGTCCAGGCTTAACTCAAAAACAATCCGTTGTACAAGAGGAAAAGCTTCCTTCTCACCCAGTACATCGACCAATGACTTGCATACGTGGAAATATTGCAAAGCAAACTGGTAACATGCCTTACGGGTTTCGCGCACTTGTGCGGGGAGATAGGTAATCCCTTCCGTATCCAGCTGAGATGTGGATGCAACAGCACGAAACAGGTTACCACCAACCAGAAGACCTGCTGACAGCAATCCTCCCTTCTTTAAAAAATCTCTGCGATTGCTCATGTTCTTACTTCATTTGAAATCATATAAAACAAGTTATTGTCTCTATGGATATCCCGACTGCCTATTCAAATCCTTCATAGGGAGATGCCCCGGTTTCTCCAGAGTAGCCCCAATTTTGCGTCAACTTGGGGTTCAACGAAATCTGGCTTCCCGGAATGGGATACAGATAATTCTTGAAAGAGATATCGGGTTTGTCTCGTTTCAGGGTTTTCACCAAGATGTGCCATCTTACCAGGTCGAACCAACGTTGCCCTTCAAGAATAAACTCATTGAAACGTTCCTGTTGCAACCACTCACGAAATTCAGACTGCGAAAGTCCTGCCGGCAAATCGTGCATAGAAGGAACGGTAACCGGAAAATGGCGATAGGCGCGACGACGTACCTGGTTAATAGCCTCATAAGCATTGGAAGTAGGACCATTCAACTCATTCTCGGCTTCTGCTTTGATAAGAAGCACTTCCGCATACCGGATATAGACATTATTTGTATTCCGTCCGGCAAATTGGTTCTTGGCATAGTTGATGGTATCTATGTACTTGCGAAACAGCGGGACTTTAAACGTAAAGTATTCATTCGTATTGGGATTCCACAGACGTTTTGCCCAACTGCCGGCTTTGCGTTGATCGGCGTCATCCATTTCTTCGTAGAAACGGACATCGTTGGTGATAAGTACCGGTTCGGAATCGCTCCATCCCATCGCAAAGGTACAGTGCCCGGTGACATTGCTCAACTCGGCATGCTGGATAGAGAAGATGTGCTCAGGACCGTTTTTCTTGTCTACTGCATGCAGTTCTGTAAAATCCTCTACCAGCCTGTACTTATTGGAAGCAATAACACAGTCGGCATATTCAATGGACTTGGCATAAAAGTCACGGCTTTCGGCTTTACCGCGGGGAGATGCCGTCTGTGCCCACGTAAGATACACCTTGGATAAAGTGGCGAGTGCCGCACCGTTGGTAGCTCTTCCCTCCGTACTTTCCGAAAAGACATCGGGCAAATGCGAAGCCCCCTCCAAATCGGAAACTATCTGGGCATACACTTCATCGACCGGGGTACGCGTGCTTCCTTCTCCCTCACCGTCATGCAAGATTAGAGGTACATCACCCCACCAACGGACGATATTGAAATAGAACAAGGCACGAAGGAATTTAGCTTCATTGATGTACCGGTCACGTACGGTTACATCTATATTATCGTTTTCCGAAAGGCGGTCTATTACGATATTGGCACGGTTGATACCGATATAAGACTCCGCCCAACCATCTTCCACAAAAATATTATTGGGTTGCACTGCCATGTTACTGAGTTCCCGGATGTGGGCACTGTTGGTATTGGCACCGGCACGTACATATTCCGTTGTAAGGTCTCCCATGTAGATAGTCAGATTTTGGTACATTCCCTGAAAATCTGTCGACCAATTGGTAAGAATGGCATAGATACCGTTCACCGCACTTTCAGCATCCTCCGCCGTATTGTAAAACAGGTTTTTGTCGATGGAACTTGCCGGATTGATGTCAAGGTCTGCGCAACTGCTTGCCCCGAGCAAGGCACCTATATATAAAGCATATATTATCTTTTTCATATCTCAAGATTTTTAAATAACGAACTATTATGCAATCATTTGCGACTTACAAGGTGAGGTTAACACCAAACTGTACGGTCTTGGCAGAAGGATAAGTACCGAAATCAACACCTTGGTACAGACCGCTGCTCTCGTCTACCCCATTCCGGTTGGATTCCGGGTCGTAACCGGAATACTTGGTCAGTGTAAAGAAATTCTGCAAGGATACGAACAGCCTCAATTTAGCATCCGGAGTAATGTGTTTCAACGGCAAGTTATAACCTAATGTCACATTACGTACTTTCAGGAAAGAGGCATCCTCCACATATCGGTCATCGGACACAATAGAAGTCGAATTGCTTGCCTTCGGAATCGTATTTGAAGGGTTGTCCTCCGTCCAACGGTTGACAACAGACTTTAAGGAGTTGTACGAAGTACTGGTCTTCTCAAAACGGGCACGCAACGTATTGAAAAGCTTGTTGCCATAGCTGCCATGCAAAGAAATGAAAAGGTCGAAATTGCGATAACTCAACGTAGTGTTGAAACCGCCGGTAAACTTAGGCTGGCTGTTGCCCAAGATGGTACGGTCTTGTTCGTTTACCACTCCATCATGATTCACATCCTCATATTTCACCACACCGGGAGCCAATGCCTCGGTAGATTGTGGAGGGAGTTTACTGATATCTTCGTCTTTTTGCACAATGCCCACAAACTTATACCCGTAAAAAGAGCCGAGGGGTTCTCCTTTTTTCACGATAAGGGGCTGTATATACTGAAGGGTTCCGATTCCGTTGAACGACGGGAAGAAAGATTCGGCATCCCCCAGGCTCTCCACCCGGTTGGCATTCGTGGCGAAATTAACAGACGCCTTCCAGTTCCAGTTTTTCTGCTGGAGCAAGATTCCTGTCGCTTCGAACTCGATACCTTTATTCGATACACTACCGATATTGCGTAGTGCCGAACTGAAACCGGTAGAAGATTCAATAGGTACATCAAGCAACAAATCAGACGTTTTCTTGTAATAAGCATCAATGGTGAAAGTCAACCGGCTGTCAAAGAATCCCGTACTCAGACCGATGTTATAGGAAGCTGTCGTTTCCCATTTCAGATTCGGGTTAGGCAGGTTCTCTACCACATAAGCTGTCACAGGAACATCGTTAAAGTAATAAGTGTTGGGAACAATATTGGCTATATAACGAAAATCACCGATTTCCTGATTTCCCACTACACCTCCATTCAAACGCAGTTGCAAGAAAGATACTTGCTTGCCCAAATGAAGGAAACGCTCTTTGTCGATGTTCCAGGAAAGACCTACGGAAGGGAAATAACCCCATTGATGTCCTTTAGCAAAACGTGAAGAGCCGTCGGCACGCAATGTCACTGTGGCATTATAACGTTGGTCGAAAGAATAAGTGACACGTCCCAGTACAGAATTCAACGTAGAACTATAGGATTCACTGGTGGGGAACAAAGGCGTTCCGCCACTTGCCAGATTGTTATAACCGGTAGCATCATTGGCAAATCCGTAAGACGAAGCAGAGGAGCCGCGCTTGTCGGTACGTTGTGCCGTATATCCGACCAAGGCAGAGAATGAGTGCAAGTTACGGAAGACACGACTATAGTTGGCTGTATATTCCGATTGCCAAGTATAAACCGATTTATGCCCGATGGCAGCCAAACCGTTCTTTGACGCTCCCGGCGTAGTGTACGACGGTGCATAATTGCTTTGGCGGGTATTGCTCAAGTCTAATCCCAGATTGGCTTTCAATGTCAACCCACGGAGCAGTTCGTACTCGGCATAGGCGATGGTCAAGATGCGGGTATTCTCAGTCAGCGTTTTCACGTTCTCCAAGTCGGATATCGGATTGGGGACCTTACCATTGTAAGACACCGTACTTAGTTCGTTCGGCTCATAGTTGAATCCGCCGTCTTCGGCATAGATAGGAATAATAGGAATATTCGAAATGGCAGACACCCACGTGTTCGGAGCATTGTTCTCGTTCCTGTTACGTAACCCATTCAGTTGGGTAAATGCTCCCGAAATCGTAATACCCACCTTTAACTTCTCTAGCAAGTCACGGTCATAGTTGATACGTCCGTTATAACGCTTCAAGTCCGTCCCCCGGATGATACCATCTTGATGTTTGTAATTACCTGAAATGGAGTAACGGGAACGTTCGTCACCACCAATAACAGAGAGCTGGTGTTCTTGCGTGAAACCGGTTCTCAAGGCTGCGTCTTGCCAGTCATAGCCCTGTTCGTTCTCCGGCAGAGGAAGCTGCAACTCGGGTGTACCTTCCGAAGTACGGATTTCGTTATACAGCTCCGTCCATTCGCGGGCATTGAGAAACTCCATCTTTTTACCGATGTGCTGCCAGCCGAAGTTCGCCTGATAGCTGATGTTATCCTTGCCGCGCTTGCCTTTTTTGGTGGTCACAATGATGACACCGTTGGCCCCTCTTGTACCATAGATGGCAGTCGCACTGACATCCTTCAAGACTTCAATGCTCTCAATGTCTGACGGATTGATAAAAGAGAGCGGGTCCAGCGTAGCGTCACTGCCACCGGCATCGGTGCGGTTGGCGGTGACATCGTTATAGATAATGAAACCGTCGATGACGTAAAGCGGTTCATTGCCTCCCGTAATGGAGTTGCCACCACGGATGCGGATAGTAGAAGATGCTCCAGGCTGCCCGGAAGTAACCGACACGTTCAGACCAGCCACCGCACCCGCCAACGCACTCTCCACAGAGGGAGGTGTCTGTTTCAGCAAGTCCTTATTGACGGTAGAGATGGCACTGGTCAGTTCTTGCCGTTTCTGTACGCCATAACCCACTACCACCACCTCTTGCAACACATCGGTAGTCTCTGTCAACGAAATCAAGATCGGTTCGCTATTGTCATAAACATCCACCTGCTGGCTGCGGTATCCCACAAAGCTAACGTTGATGACGGCAGGCAACTCCTTGACACTGACAACGAAGTTACCGTCGATGTCGGTCAGTGCCCCCGAATGTTCGTCTACCACCGAGAGGGCAGCCCCTATCACCGGCTCATTGTTGTTGGCATCGAGTACACGTCCTTTCACTTGGATTTGCGCAAAGGCTCCCCCGACTATCCCGCCAAGCAACAGCAGGATAGTCCCCAAACGATATATAATTTGCATGATTGTACTTTGATTTAGTTGTATTTATATTTGTTGTCTTTACCGATTCGTTACCGGCTGGTCAGCAGCTTCGTTTCCAACTGCTTCTTCTCTTTCTGCGCCTGCTTTTTGTCAAGGGTCAAGAAGCCGAAGTCATGGTTGTATTGCTGTCCTTCACTGACAATCCAATGCAAGAAGCCAGCCACTATGTGCTTGTCTTTGTAGGCAAACCCTACCTCCCGTAGCGGTACCAGAGTGATGGCGTCATTCTCCAGCAACTGCAACGTTTCATCCAAATCACCGTTGCGCAGGATTTCGCCCTGTTCTTTCTTTACATCCAATGGCAACAAGGACAATTGGGGTTTTAACTTACGGCTCTCCAGATCAAAAAGATAAGTCAGGTTGTTGAAAGTAACTCCTGTGTGGTCTTTGCTGATAGCGGTCAACAGGTAGATGTCATCACCGGCAATACGCTTGCCACGCAACTGGGCTGTCTGATAACCGAAATAAGCGGCAAAAGCATTGGCACCCGAAACGCGGTTAGTCCCGGAGTAAACAGTAACTCCTTCGCGCAATTCATCTCTCTTCTTACCATTCTCCACCTCTTGCAAGGCGTTATGCTGGAAAAAGAGTTTCTTCAATGCCTTCTCATCGAAACGACGACGGGTTATCTGTTCATACAACGGATTCTGAACAGTCGTAACAGGCAACAAAGCATACCGCCCCACATAGGTCACGCGGCTGTCTGCCTTATCTTCCTCACCGGCAATCTCTGACACAAAACGCAAATCGGCTTCCTCGTCGCTACCTGCAACAAGGCGTATCTGCACGTCGGGATGTGCCTCTGTATATTTCTTGATCCAAGTTTCCACCAGCCCGCTACCAAACTTGGGGATGGTGACGGTGATCACTTTTTGAGGTTTGTCTGCCGCATAAGATGAAGAGAAAACAGTCAACAGAACCATAATGAATATTTGTCTGAAATTATATCGTATTGTAGTCATATCAATTATTATTTTTAAAGTTTGTAATTCACTTCTTTCCATAAGACTTCCGTCTTTCTTTCCATGGAATGACTGTAAGCCAATTGCATAACAGTACGGAAAGGGATCATCCTTCTCGGTTCATTATTGTATTATTGTGCCAGGTGGCACATTCGCATGTCTCTATGGCAACAGACATAGACTGCTGACCATCGAAACCGATTTAACTTTCTGTTTTTTACCATCTCTTTTCCTTTTACCTTAAACTCAATAAACTATTATCTTCTTTTATGATGTATTAAAAACATAGTGCAAAGATAAATCGGAACCGAAAGCCACACAATACCATTCTAATGGCATTTTTACATACCGCATCTGCGGTATTTTATAATATCGGTATGTCCAGGATGCTGGAGCATGTTTTTCTTATTTTTCTATTGTAACTTTATAAGTGCCCCCTCCATAATGTTTTATGGAAAGCACCCTATAACCTTGCTCCTGCAGGCTGCGGGGTATGTTATCCAACGGTTCTCCTTTGCACAAAAGGACTTCCAGCGTATCGCCTTCGGCCATTTGTGCAAGTCGCAGTTTGGTGCGGACGAGGGTCATGGGGCAGTGTTCCCGGGTAATGTCAAGTATATGGTTCATCTTTTTGTTTTTGACGTTGTTATACAAATAAGGTCTGCCCCCCTTGGGAAAGTTTCAGAAAAGTGGCCACTCCCAGGACATCCTCCACTTCATGGATGAAGTCGCCTTTTTCCAGTCCGAGAATGTGCATCGCCATCTCACAGGCATATAGGTGGATGCCAAGTGCCTTGGCAGCATCCAGCAGTTCTTCCAGTGTGGCGACGTTGTTCCTGCGCATCATGTAACGGAATATTTTCGGTCCCAGCCCCATGAAATTGAAACGGCTGGCCGGCGCTGTTCCCAGTCCCCCCATCATGAAACCGAATACCCTGGACAGGAATCCCCTGCCTGTAAAAGAGCGTCCCTGTTTCCGCTTGATGGCATCCAGTCCCCAAAAGGTAAAGAATATGTTTACTTCGTAACCGACGGCAGCGGCGCCGGTAGCCAGCGTGAAAACGGCAGTCAGCCTGTCGAAATCTCCGCTGAAGGCGATGAGTGAAAGTTTCCTCACGCCAGTTGTACTTTGACAATAAATTGCGTTTTCTATGATTCCCATTTTATTGTGTTTTTTAACGTCAGTACCAAAGGACCTGCTATGGATTCCGGTGTGGTTTCAAATCGCACACTGGCTGTCCATAACTGACAAGCTCTTCTAGCATGGGGTGTATTCCGCACAAGGGACAATCGTTTTGTCGGCAAGACTCTATCCGGTGGAATTCCATGGTCCTGGCATCGAATGTCAGCAGACGGTCGGTCAGAAGTTCTCCCGTTCCGGTCAGATATTTTAAGGTCTCTGCCGCCTGAATGCTACCCACTATGCCGGCTATGGCTCCCAGTACGCCCGCTTGCGAGCAGGAAGGCGAGCCGCCTGCAGGAGGCTCACCGAACAGGCACCGGTAACAGGCCGTGCCCGGAAGATGGGTGAAGATCTGTCCTTCGAAACGCAGGATTCCCCCCTGGGTAAAAGGTTTGCTTGCCAGGACGCAGGCGTCGTTGATAAGATACTTGGTGGGGAAATTGTCCGTACCGTCCACGATAAAGTCATATTCTCTGACGATATCCAAAATATTCTCCACTGTAAGGCTCTCATGATAGGTGTTGATGCGGACATGGGGATTTATCTTCCGCAGTTTCTCTCCGGCGGAATCCACCTTGTTGCGCCCCACGTCCGGCGTGAAGTGTATCACCTGGCGTTGCAGGTTGGAAAGCTCCACCGTGTCACCGTCCGCAATGCCGATTGTCCCCACTCCGGCAGCTGCCAGATAGAGGGCGACAGGTGACCCTAACCCACCGACACCGATAACGAGCACACGCCCCCGTCGTATCCTTTCCTGTCCCTCCGCTCCGACTTCTTGCAACAGGATATGCCGGCTGTAACGTTGAAGTTCCTCTTCCGTGAAATCAATCATTCCTCCTCCTTTTCGTTTCAGATTCCTCGTTACAACCAGACGTGATAGCCGGCTTCGGTGGTCAACGCCTTATCTTCGTCTATGCAGGAACCGGTCGTAGTCAGCAAGTCGCCTACCACAGCGGCATTGATGCCGATTTCGAGTGCTTCCAATTGTACTTCACGTGAGAGCCTGCCCCTTCCCCCGGCAAAGCGCAATTCCGCCCCGGGATGAAGGAAACGGAAAACAGCTACGGTCAGCAATATCTCCTCATCGTCAATGGGAGCCGTATCGGACAGGGGAGTGCCCTTGACAGGCGACAGAATATTAATAGGAATAGACTCCGGCCGCACCTCTCGCAATGCGATGGCCAGCTCGATACGTTGGGCACGTGTTTCCCCCATGCCTATGATCCCACCACTGCATATCTCAAAACCAATCTCCCTGGCCCATTTCAGAGTCTGTATCTTCTCCTCAATGGTATGGGTCGTGCACAATTGTGGGAAAAAGGAAGGTGCCGCTTCCAGATTGCAATGATAGCGTCTCACGCCTGCATCCCAGAGCTGTTGCAGCTCTCCTTTCCCTAACAGTCCCAGCGAGCCACACAGGAAAAGACGGGTATTTTTTCCCAGTTCACGATAGTTCTCGCAAATCTTTTCCAAGTCATCCCCTTTTACGGACCGGCCGCTCGTCACCTGGCAGAAGCGCCTCACACCTTTCTTCTCGTCCCGCTTGGCCTGTGCCACCACCTTGTCAGCCGGAGCAATCCCATGGACTTCGGAACCGGTATGGTAGTGTCCGGATTGGGCACACCATTTACAGTTCTCGGGGCATTTGCCGGCACGGGCATTGATAATGCTGCACGGGTTGAAAGACGGCTTCCCGAAGTGGCGTGTAATTTCTCCGGCAGCCTTGTAGAGGGCTTCCCTCCCTTTTGTTTCGGCCAGCTCCATGATTTCTGTCCGGGTCAATGACTCTCCCCGGAGTACCCGTTGTTTCAATTTTTCTATTATTTCCATTGCTACTTTCTTTGATTGACAGATACCTGAATCTCCGTACAGGAACTGTCCATGCAAAGGTAGTATGGATTTACACGGCGGAAAATACCACCGGTGCGGTATATTTTATCCCACAAATATGGTATCCGTGATAAAGGGGGGCGGTCAGGCGTGTCGGAGGCCGGTTGGCGCAGTTTATACGGAAGATCAGATATGGATACCGTAAACATGCTTCACTTCATCCATGACAAACATGCTTTCAATGGAGCCGAGGCTTTCAACCGTCCCCAATACATTGAGGATGAACTCCTGGTAATATTTCATATCCGGGGCATGGATTTTCAGCAGATAGTCGAAGCCGCCCGATATGTTGTAGCATTCGGTCACCTCCGGGATATCTTGCACGATACGTGCAAATTCCCCGGCGATATCCCGGTTCATCCGCCGGAGCTTCACATTACAGAACACCACGAATCCCCGGTCAAGTTTTCCCGCGTCCAGTACCGCCATATATTTTTTTATATATCCTCCTTCCTCCAGCCTCTTGAGCCGTTCGAATACGGGAGTGGATGAAAGGCGGACTTTCGCCGCGAGCTCTTTGACTGTCAGCCGGGCATTCTCCTGTAATGTGCGGAGCATCTGTATGTCCACATGGTCCAGTTTTTTTGAAGCATCCATCGTTTTCTGCTAATATAAAAAGTGTTCATAATGCCTTCACCGCTTGCCGGAGCTGTTCCATTGCCTGCCGGAGCACCGCTCTGGGAGTGCCCACATTCATCCGCATGAATCCCTCGCCGCCAGGACCAAACATCTCGCCGTCATTCAATGCCAGGCGGGCCTTGTTTACAAAAAGATGTAACAATCGGTCGTGATTCAGCTTCAAGGCACGGCAGTCCAGCCATATAAGGAATGAAGCCTGCGGACGCAGAGGCTTGACAGCTGGCAAATACTTCTTGCAGTAGTCCATTACAAAATCGATGTTGCCTTCCACATAGCGGAGCATTTCCCTGCGCCAGGGCTCACCTTCCTTGAACGCTGCAATGGTGGCTATGGGGGCGAAAAGCGGTGCCTCGTTCAGCTCGTTCGCTTTCATCCATCCGAAGAAACGACGGCGTATATTTCTGTCAGGAACGATGGCATAGGAACTGACGATACCGGCGATATTGAATGTCTTGGAAGGTGCTCCGAAAGTAATGCTGCATGCGGAAGCCTCCTCGGAGACCGTCGCGAACGGAATGTGCCTGTTGCCCCACAACGCCATATCGCAATGTATCTCGTCGGAGATGACAAGGATGCCACGGCGGTAACAAAAATCTGCCAGACGGACAAGTGTCTTCCTGTCCCATACGACACCGCCGGGGTTATGCGGATTGGAGAGAATCAGCATCCGGCATTTCTCGTCAGCCACGGTCTCAAGATTCTCAAAATCCATGCTGTAGGAGCCGTCTTCATTCTCCCGTAACGGGTTATATACCACTTCACGCCCGTTCTCCTGAGGGGTTATGCGGAAGGGATGGTAGACGGGAGGCTGTATGATGACTTTCTCATCCTCCTTCACAAATACATTGACGGCCATTCCGATACCTTTCATTATTCCGGGGATGTATGACAGCCACTCCGGTTCCACCCTCCATCCGTGGTGTGAAGCGATCCATTCGATGACAGCCGTTCTGTACTCTTCCGGTTCCACCGTATAACCGAACAGCGGATGTTCCAGTCGTTGACGTAACGCTCTGATGATGAAGGACGGAGTCTCAAAATCCATATCCGCCACCCATAAGGGAAGCAGCCCGGCGTTACCGTAACGTTCTTGCAGTGCGTCTATTTTCAGGGCGCCTGTGCCCCTTCTGTCCACAATTTTGCCAAAATCGTATCTTTCCATACTTGCTTCTGTCTTTAATGATTATTCCTATATGATCGTTAGCCCAGCGCTTGTTCGATGTCCTCCAGCAGATCGTCCGTATCCTCCAGTCCGATGGAAAGACGGATAGTCGTATCCCTTACATCCATCTCACGCCTCTGTGCTTCGGTAAATAGCCCGAAAATAGTGCTTGCGGGATGGATGGCGAGTGTCTTGTTGTCGAACAGGTTGGTGGCGCGTCGTATCAGTCTCAGACGGTTGATGAAACTGATGCACGCCTCTCGGCTTTCAAGTTCCATCGTTATCATGGCACCGGCGGTGGAGCCGAACTGCCTCTGTGCCAGCGCATGGTACGGGTTATCTTCCAGCCCTATATAATTTACGTGCCGGACATCAGGCTGGGTACGGAGCTGTTCCGCAATTACGGCGGCATTGCCGGACTGTACCCGGTAACGTGCATCCAGCGTCTCCAGTCCGATGGTCTGCATGTAGGCTACATGCGGGGTCATATAAGCACCCAAGTTGAAAAGCATTTCCGTACGCATGTGTCTGCCGAATTCGGGACAGGTCCCATAATCCATGACTAGTCCGCCGATGGAAGTAGCTCCACCGGACAAATATTTGGTACTGGAAACCACCTCTATGTCCACTCCAAGGCTATGCGAACTGAATTCCGTGAAAGGAATGAGCGTGGTGTCGGCTATGAGGGGGATTCCCTTTCTGTGAGCAATCAGGGAGAGCGCCTGCAGATCTGCAACCTCCATCTGCGGATTGGTGATGATTTCCAGATAGATGCAACAAGTATCACGATCCACAGCACTCTCCACGGACCGGATGTCAGTCAGGTCACACAGTCTGGGGGACACTCCGAAACGAGGCAACGTTCCGGTAATGAGCGCATAGGTGTTACCAAACAGGTGGCGTGATGTGACGATATTCCTGCCGGCGGCTGCCACCGAGAACAGGGTGTTGCTGATGGCCGCCATACCGGAACTCAGGGCGATAACGTCCGCAGCACCGGTGAGGGACCTCACCTTGTTCTCAAGAAAAGTTACCGTAGGATTCATCACCCGGGAATAGTCAGGAGAGTCCGTCCGACCGCAAAATGCGTCCGACATGCTGTCGGCATCGTCAAACTCGTAGGCAGCCGTATGGTACACCGGCATGCTCAAGGCATCATAGGCATCCCGGCGTTGGAATCGGGTATGGATTGCTTGGGTTTGTTTTTTCATTGCTTTTTCTTTTATTATATATTTATCTTCATCTGTATATCGCGGCAAATTTAGTGATAAAACCTAAATCGCATACGAAATATGGCGTAATATCTGTTTTAGAGGATTTGATTTGGAATAATATTCTTTTTTATGAATCTCCAGATATTCGTTATAGTATAATTGTTCTTTGAAAAGGTTATGAAATAGTGTTATTTTCTATTTTTCTTTATAATATTGGGCGGTTCATTCATCTACTGTAATTTTGCCATAATTACGCACCTTGTTGAATCACAAGGACAAAACATATTTCTATGGTAACAAATAAAATTCGAGATTCTGTAGAGATCACGCGCTGGGACAGGAAATACCGCAGTGATTTCATTCGTTTGAACCGTGAATGGATTGAAAGATTTTTCTGTCTGGAAGAATCCGACCTGAAGATACTGGGTGATCCCGAAGGGGAGATAATAGACAAGGGGGGAGAGATATTCCTTGCTTTGAATCGTGGAAAGGTGGTGGGGTGTTGCGCATTGATGTACCATCCTGATACCGGGCGACATGAGCTGGCCAAGATGGCTGTCTCTCCTGCCGAACAAGGAAAAGGGATCGGTTTTCTGTTAGGAGTTGCCCTGTTGAAATATGCAGGGGAACATGGTGTGACCGATATTTTTCTGGAGGCCAATACACGGCTGGCGGCTTCCGTCAGGCTGTACCACAAACTCGGCTTCCGTCAGGTGGAAGCGAAGAACCCTGTGTACGACAGATGCAATCTGTATATGGAAAAAATTCTAGGACATTGAGATTTGCCCGTTGTAACAGTTGTCACTGCCCAGACCATCCAGACGTCAGTCAAAGGAGAACAGATGATCGGCACTGTTCGCAAACATACTGCGACAGGCAGGGGAAAACGACATCTTTTAATTAGATTATCCCGTTGAACTTTTATTAGGAACAGTCATGAATACTGATACAATATTTATTATCGCGGACAATCAAGATATAACCAGGCGAGGAATGCATGGGTATATTTCCGACCTGTTCGGAGGATGCCATACTGAAGATGTGGCGGACAAGCGGGAACTTCTGCAAGCCTTGACAAAACATAATGAATGCCTTGTCATTTTTGATTATACTTTGTTTGACATGAATGGCGTAGAAGAGTTTCTGATTATAGAAAAACGCTTTTCGGATGTCCGCTGGCTATTATTTTCAGATGAACTGAGCGAGCAGTTTATCCGGAGACTGGGAGTAGAAAAGAATGTCGGAATGATTCTTAAAGAGAGTTCCGGTGAGGAAATCCGTTCCGCATTGAAATGTATGGCTTTGGGAGAGCGTTTTCTTTGTCATCAGATAACCGAACTGTTGATAAGCAATTCCGGCAGGCCGGAACATCATTCCGTCCTCACCGCTACGGAAACGGACATTCTCAAGTTGATAGCGCGTGGAAAATCCGTAAAGGAAATAGCCGCGGAAAGGATATCAAGCGTCCATACCATTGTCACCCATAAAAAAAATATATTCAGAAAACTTGGGGTCAACAATGTGTATGAAGCGACCAGATATGCATTACGCGCAGGTCTGGTCGAACTGGTGGAATATTATATATGACGGTTGGACAGAATAGGGATTCCATTTTACCTATATGAACATCTTAATATCCGTGAATATTTTGCTTATTTATTATGGTTTCTATTGCATGTGCATATATATTCCGGAGTCCTCCAGTCGCTAACGGAAAAATATAGCTCAAAAGCTCTACAAAGTCGTTTTCCGATACTTCCGTTCATATATGGATAATAATTAAATTGAAGGCTTACATATGTGGTTGAAGTTTAAAATCATTTTAGGATATGTCATACTGCTTCTTCTACTCGTTCTGACCATCTATATCTTCCGCAGGGAACAGACGAGGCGGAACAGCCTGCAACAAGATGAACAGGAACTGGCCTGTATCCGGCGTTTGGCCGGAGAAACATATGCAGGTCTGCTGGAACTGTCCACTTACGGTGAAACGGTCAGCGTCTGGGAAGAAAGCGACCTCGGTCTCTACCGAGCAAAAAAGGACAGTATCTGTAACATGTTGCAGGAACTAAACATATATATGAAATCCCCCGAGCAACAGTCGCGCATGGATTCGTTATGTCTGCTGCTGGAGAGAAAGGAACTGCTGCTGGATACGGTCATGGACACGTTCGGGCGTTTGCGCAAGATCGGCGAGATCGTGAACCGCAAGATTCCGGCAATTGTATCCCGTATCCGGCAGACGGATATCTCTTCGGCTGTGGAAAAAGAGAAGGAAGAGATCCCGAAGAAGGGTTTCTGGTCATTCATCAGGTTCGGAAGGAAGAAATCAGCCTATCTGCAGCAGAAGGAACTGCTGGAACATCGGCGGCAGTCCGACGAAAAACACCAAGGCATCACATCTGTCGCGAACATGCTGCACTCCCTTGACAGGGAGGTGACCGACATGCAGGAGGCCGAACGGGAAAAGCTGCTGGAACAGATGGACCTCCTGTACAGTAACAACACGGACCTGAACCATAGGCTGAGCCGGATTGTCAGGAACTTTGAAGCGGAAGCCGGGGCTCGGTTCGACGAGCATTACAGGCAGGTCCTTTCCACACGTGACCGTTCGTTTCGTGTGGCCTCCTTTCTGGCCGTTCTTGTCTCGTCGCTGACCGTCCTCCTGTATCTCATCATCCACCGGGAGCTGAACAGGATAAACCGGTACCAGCGTCAGCTGGAAGCCTCCAATCGTGAGAACACGGAACTCCTGCAATCCAGAAAACGCATGATGCTTACCATCGCCCATGACCTGCGCTCTCCCCTTGCCACCATCAGGGGAACGGCCGAGCTGCTGCCCGGCGAACAGGAAAAGGCCATGCAGGAGGAATACGCCGGGAATATCCGGCATGCATCGGACTATATGCTCTCGCTGGTGGACACGCTGATGAATTTCTACCTGCTGGATACCGGACAGACCCGGGAGAACATCTCCATCTTTCGCCTGGAACCCTTGTTCAGGGAGATTGTGGACAACTACACGCCGCTGGTCAAGAAGAAAGGACTGCGGATGTTGACCCGTTTCTCCGGCATGGATGCGGTTGTCTGCAGTGACAGGGGACATCTGCAGCAAATTGTGAACAATCTGCTCTCCAACGCCCAGAAATTTACCGTAAAGGGATACATCCGGCTGGAGGCGGCGTATCATGAAGGGGAACTGTGTGTCAAGGTACAGGATACAGGCACAGGAATGGACGAAGGAGATAAACAGCGAATATTCGATGCGTTCGAGAGGTTGGACAATGCCCGCGGCATTTCCGGATTCGGGCTCGGTCTTGCCATCACCTCCCGTCTGGCCTCACAAATGGGAGGTTCCATTCGGGTGGAGAGCCAGCCGACCGAAGGGAGCTGTTTCATTGTGCTGCTGCCCCTCCCTCTTGCCGACAACGGTTCCCTGAAAGAGGAGCCGCCGCTTCCGACTGGTTATCAGATGGAAGGGCTGCGTGTCCTCCTGCTTGACGACGACCTGAGACAGCTCTCCCTCACACGTGAGATGTTCAGACGTAACCGGGTCGAATGTGACTGCTGTACCGACTGCCGGAAAGTGGTGAAAAAACTCCGGGAAAATGATTATGATGTCTTGCTTACCGACATCCAGATGCCCGACATGGACGGGTTCGAACTGTTGGGACTGCTACGCTCGTCCAATATAGAAAGGGCGAGGAGGATTCCGGTCATAGCCCTGACAGCCGGCGTGGAGCCGGAAGCTGAATACCTCTCCGGAGGATTTGCCGGATACGTCCGCAAGCCTTTCCGGATGGAGGAATTGATGGCGGTCGTCTCCCGGAGTGTTGGCAGGGACAGGCAGAGGGCATGGCGGCCGGACTTCTCCCAGATCCTCTCGGGAGAGGATGACAGGGAGGGGATGCTTGATGTCTTCATCTCGGAAAGCCACAAGGACCTTGACCGGCTACGCAAGGCGCTGGAAAAGAATGATCGGCTGGCGGTCCAGGAGATCCTGCACAAGAACCTTCCCCTGTGGACAAGCGTCCGCCTTAACTATCCGGTGGAAAAACTGCGCGCCATCGTACTGTCCGATCCGGAACTCTGGACGGAAGAACGGATAAAATGCATCCGTGAAATTGGGGAAGCCGCTGAAAGACTGATTGCTTGTGCGGAAAACATGAAGAGGAACATAAGACAGGAAAATGAAATGAGACACTCATGAAAACCATATTGATTATAGAGGATGACGTTGTCTTCGGTCGTAGTATCGGCAACTGGCTGAGGAAGAAAGGAATAGACACCGCCCATGTGGGTACGCTTTCGGCGGCCCGCAAGGAACTCCAGGCAAAGGAGTTCGACCTCGTCCTGGCCGATTTGCGCCTGCCTGACGGTAACAGTACGGAGTTGCTGGAATGGATGAACGGGAAATACTGTTCTGCCCCGTTCTTTATCATGACCAATTACGGCCAGGTGGAGAATGCGGTGGAAGCCATGCAATTGGGGGCCGTCAATTACCTCTGCAAGCCGGTACAACCGGAAAGGCTGCTGGAGGCCATTGAAAAAGTATTCAGCCGTCCGAGGCATGACGGAACGGAGTTCTATCGTGGTGAAAGTGAAAAGGCGCGTGAGATGTACCGGCAGATAGGCCCGGTGGCCCGTTCCGACATGTCCGTCCTGCTCCGCGGCGCGTCGGGCACGGGCAAGGAACATATCGCTGCCGAGATCCACGAACAGAGCCTGCGCAGGAACAAACCTTTCATAGCCGTGGATTGCGGGACCGTGACCGACGAACTTGGCGGGAGCGAGTTTTTCGGCCACCGTAAGGGTTCGTTCACCGGAGCGGACAGTGACAAGGTGGGACTTTTCCATGCGGCGGAAGGCGGCACGCTGTTCCTGGATGAAATCGGGAACCTCACACCCGTAAACCAGATGAAACTGCTGCGCGCCCTACAAGAGAAGCGTTATCTGCCGGTCGGAACGGTAAAGGAACGTCCTTTCGACGTCCGTCTTGTCGCCGCCACCAACGCGGATCTGGAGGGGGCCATAGCGGAAGGGCGGTTCCGTGAAGACTTGTACTACCGGCTGAACGAGTATACCATCCGGGTACCGTCACTCTCGGAATGCAGGGAGGACATCCTTCCGCTCGCCGGATTCTTCCTGAAACATTTTTCCGTAAAGTACCGTAAGGAGGTCCACGGCTTCGAGAGGCTGGCGACCTCCGCATTGCAACAATACGCCTGGCCGGGGAATATCCGGGAACTGAAGAATACGGTCCAACGCGCGGTCGTGTTTGCCAAGGGGGGATGGATATCCGCAGAGTCCCTGAAACTGGACCTGGGTATGAGACAGGATAAGGTGGCGGTCCTGTCGGAAGAGGAGAAGGAAAAGCAGCTGATTCTTGCCACGCTTGAGAGGACCGGCGGGAATCGTGCCCGTGCGGCCCGGATACTCGGCATCAGCCGGACATCCCTGTATGACAAGCTGAAAAAGTACGGTATCCTTTGACGAAGGATGTCGGGTTCTACGATATCCTTCGTCGCGAAACCGGATATTATTAACATCCGTTATTTGCATTTCCGCATCATAGAAGAGCGGCTGGTCATCCCCATAACGGCCGAAATAGAAAGAAGCACCCTTAAAAGGATCAGTTACCGGAAATGGTACAAAGAGGGGAATTTTCGCCTGACAACCGGTGGAAAGCCGTTCGCTCTTGTCGAGATGCCCAACCCGGGCACAGGACGTGTGTTCTTCAGGAAGCTCTCCCCAAATGGAAGCCCTTGTTCCATGAGCACTCCGCTGTATGATACGGACCAATTGTGTATCCTGTTGACGGAAACCGTACCCTGAGAACGGCATGTCCGGGCACATCCCTTACAAAAGGTGTACGCTTGCCTTACAATTTTGTAAAGCGGTGTACGCCTTTTGTGTTTACACTCTACGGCCGGGATTTTGTTTTATCTGACTGGTATTCATTTTGTTAACCGACAATATACCCCAAACGGTTATCTCCGGCATCATATTCGCCCCTGCATCTTCGCCGGAAGGCACCATTGTCAAACCAAGAAAATGAACAGCATGAGAACACTGACGACACACCGCCTGTTGGACTGCTTCCGGGAAGCGGTCCAGGAAAGAAACACCGTTTCGGAAAACATATTGTCATCCGCCTATGATGAGTTTCTTGATTACCTGTTACGACTTGCAAAGGATGAAATGCCCCTTCTTGAAAGACTCAGAAACCTATACTATCTGGAGCTGGAACTGGATACCTGCCTGAACATGGCAAAGGAGATACCCGGAAAGTATCTGCATATCTGTCTGACGAAAGCTGCGGCTCTTGTCAAGACGGAAATCGGACTACTTCACTTTTCCGTGGAACATCCCGAATACTGCACAGTCTCTTCCCTTACGAAAGGTAAGGGACCGGATCTGCCCCCGCTTTACTGGAAGGGTTCCCTTGTCAATCTGATGGAACTGATCGCCTCACTGGATTATTCCGGATTGGTTACGGACGGTACAGGAAACCGACAGTCATTCGCTTCACTGGTGACGGCATTCGAGTCGTTCTTCCATGTCAACCTCCCCAAACCTTACGACCTGCGTGCGGATCTTGCCCGACGTAAGAAAAGCCTCTCGGTGCTGCTTCCAAAACTCCGGGAAACCTTTGAAAAGAATATCGTGAACTGCGGAATCGGGAAGTGAGCAGAGAGTAAAAATCCCCCTGTCACAAATAGTCATCTCTTGTCAGTTGTAGTCACTTCCCGATTTTAGGTTCGTATGAATATTATCACTTATTTTGCTGCCGAATAAATGAAACACTTAAAAGTATGGCAAAGATCAGTAATACGCGCAAGCCTGTGCAGGCTGACAAATCAGACAAATGAAGAGGCGGACGGACTCCCAAGGAGGAATCCCAGCTTCATTCCTACTATTATGGTTTCCGCCTGGACGAATTCCAGAACATCGAGTTCGAAAGGCTTTTCGAGAACTCGGGAGCCAAAAACAAATCCCAGTTCATCCTTTCCGCCCTCTTTGACAAACCGATGAAAGTCGTAAAGATCGACAAGGCGGCAACGGACTACTACATCAAGCTGACCAACCTGCAAAGCGAATACCGCCGCATAGGTGTGAACTATAATCAGGCGGTCAAGACCTTGCATACCGGACTCTCCGAGAAGAAAGCCCTCGCCATGCTCTATAAATTGGAGCAACTGACTATTGAACTAATATCCCTGAACCGGGAGATTATCCGTCTCACCCAAGAATTCGAACAATGGTTGCAAAAATAACATCAGGAGCCTCTGTCTACGGGGCATTATACTATAATCACGAAAAAGTGGACAAGCGGCAGGCACGGGCACTGGCATGAAACCGGATCATGGAACCGGCAGACGGCCATCCGACCATCCAGCATTGCATGCGTTCCTTCGAACCGTACCTGGCTGCTAACCGTCGCACCGAGCAACCGGTTATCCATGTCTCACTCAATCCGCATCAGGACGATGTGCTGACCGATGAACAGTTGGCAGCCATCGGACAGGAATACATGGAAATGATGGGGTATGGCGACCAGCCCTATATCATCTACCGGCACGAGGATATCGGCAGGCCCCATATCCATATCGTCTCCCTGCGCATCGACGGGCAAGGAAAGAAAATCAATGATTATAAGGAGTGGCAACGCTCTACCACCGTTTGCCGGGAGCTGGAAAGAAAATACCACTTGTTGCCTGCCGAGAAACAGGAACGTCGTGAATCTTTGCCGCTGGCTGTCGTTGATTACCATAAAGGGGATATCAAGCACCAGATAGCAGGTGTGATCAAGCCCGTCATGCAAGGGTACAAATTCCAATCCATTAAGGAATTTAAAGCCCTGCTCGGTCTTTTCCATGTGACGGTGGAAGAAACCCGTAAAACGATAGAGGGGAAGACCTGACACGGACTGGTTTATGCGGCTACCGATGAGAAGGGTGACCGGATGGGCGTAGCCATCAAATCCAGCAAGATCGGCAAGAGTGTAGGATATGCGGCACTTCAAAAGAAATTTTTCAAAAGCAAGCAATGGATGGCAAAACATCCGATACCCGAGGGGACGAAAGAAGCGATTGCCACGGCTCTGAAACAGGATACCCGTCAGGAATTCCTGCAGGCTTTAAGTAAGAAAGGCATCACCGCCATGTTTTATGAGAACGCTGCGGGAGTGATTTATGGAGTTACCTATATTGACCATACCTCCCGAACCGTATTCAAAGGTTCGGCATTGGGAAAGGAATACTCGGCATCGGTCATCAACCGGCAGTATGGCGTGGTTCTATCGGGAAAGGAAGAAGAAGTGCCTGTCTTGCATCCGACCGAACCGGAAACAAAAGAACCGGGACTGGTGGAAGGAATGCTGGACATCTTCTCACCGGAATCCTATCCTTATCCGGCAGAAGATCTGCCCCAAAGCCCTTACGGAAAAAAGAAAAAGAGAAAGCGCAAAGGTCCGTATCTCGGCTAATACAATGTATCACTATTAATCCATTCAGATAATATGTCACAGGACGAAACCAGAGGACTCAATAAGAACCTCGACTTTATGAGGGCTGTCAGCATCATCTTTTTAGTAATGAATGTTTATTATTTCTGTTATCCCTACTTTCTTTCCATGAATCTGACCATTGGCGTGGTGGACAAGATGCTGCTCAACTTCCAACGGGATACGGGACTGTTTTCCCACTCGTTGGTCAGCAAATCCTTCAGCCTGCTCTTCCTCTTCTTCTCCTGTATGGGAGCTAAAGGACGGAAGGATGTGGAGATGTCATGAAAGCATATCGGCTGTTATCTTACAGCCGGAGTGTCGCTCTTTTTCGGTAGTGAGTTCTTATTGACAACCCGTTTCTCTGTTACGCTTCTTACCTTATCATATGTATCTACCGTAGCCGCCGGATATATCTGCCTGCTTACCGCCGGAGTCTGGATTACCCGCTTGCTGAAGAACCAGCTCATGGATGACGTCTTTAATGATGAGAACGAGAGCTTCATGCAGGAAACCCGCTTGATCGCCAATGAATATTCGGTGAACCTGCCGACACGTTTCTATTACAAGAAAAAGTGGCACAATGGCTGGATTAATGTCGTATCCCCGCAGAGGGGGTGCATTGTGGTGGGATGTCCCGGTAGCGGGAAATCCTACTGTGTCATCAACCAGTTCATCAAGCAGCAAATAGAGAAAGGCTATGCACTCTATTGCTATGACTTCAAATTTCCGGATTTAAGCCTGATCGCTTATAACCAGCTGCTTAAGAATAAAGATAAATATGACAAGCCGGTCGGTTTCTATGTCATTAATTTTGATGATCCACGCCACAGTCACCGGTGTAATCCGCTTAATCCCTCATTCCTGTCCGATATTGCGGATGCCTATGAATCAGCTTATGTGATCATGCTCAACTTGAATAAGAGTTGGATTCAGAAGCAGGGGGACTTCTTTGTGGAAAGCCCGATTGTGCTCTTCGCTGCCGTGATATGGTATTTGAAAATTTTTGAAAACGGACAGTACTGCACCTTCCCGCATGCCATCGAGCTGTTGAATAAGCCATATTCCGACCTGTTCACTATCCTTACCTCTTACCGGGAGCTGGAAAATTATCTTTCCCCGTTTATGGATGCCTGGAAAGGCGGTGCGATGGAGCAGCTCCAAGGCCAGATAGCTTCCGCTAAGATTCCGCTTTCCAGGCTGATATCGCCTGCCTTGTACTGGATTATGACCGGAGATGACTTCACGCTGGATATCAACAATCCGGATGCCCCCAAAGTACTGTGCGTAGGCAATAACCCTGACCGCCAGAACATTTATTCGGCGGCATTGGGGTTGTACAATGCCCGTATCGTCAAGATGGTGAACCGGAAAGGCAAGCTCAAATGTTCCATCCTGGTGGACGAGGTTCCAACTATTTATTTTAAAGGGCTTGACACGTTGATAGCCACCGCCCGGAGCAACAAGGTGGCTGTCATGCTCGGTGCCCAAGACTACAGCCAACTCGTCAGGGATTACGGCGATAAGGAGGCGCGTGTGATCCAAAATACAATCGGCAATATTTTTGCCGGGCAAGTAGTGGGTGAAACCGCAAAGAATCTCTCGGAAAGGTTCGGAAAAGTACTCCAGCAGCGCAAGTCCATCAATATGACCAGGGAGGACACCTCGACCAATATCTCTACCCAGCTTGACTCGCTCATCCCCGCCTCCAAGATATCCAACCTCTCGCAGGGGGAATTTGTCGGTTCAGTCTGCGACAGTTTCGATGAAAAGATAAATCAGAAGATATTCCATGCCGAAATCATAGTGGATAACGAACAGGTAGCCGCGGAAACGAAAGCCTACCGGAAAATCCCGGTGATCACGGACTTTACCGGTGCGGACGGTAAGGACCACATGGAAGAGGAAATCGAAAGGAACTACTATCAAATCAAAGAAGATGTGGCGCAGATTATTGAGAAAGAACTGCTCCGCATTGAGAATGATCCCAACCTGAAACACCTGCTGGAAACGGCAGAAGATGAATAATCCCTATATAATTTATTAATCATTTAAATGTTGTAAACATGGAAAAAGTAAAGAAAAGTTCTCCGGCTGCTCTGCCGGGAAAACCCTGCTTCCCCTGGGTGGGAGGCAAAAGAAGACTGCTCCCCGTACTGATCGAATCGCTTCCGAAAGACTTCGGGCAGATGGATACATACGTAGAACCGTTTGTCGGCGGCGGTGCCCTGTTCTTCTGAATAAGACAAACCTATCCGGAAATCCGCTGCGTCATCAATGATTCCAACGAGAGCCTGGTCAATGTCTACCGCGTCATCAAGGAATCCCCGGAAGAGTTGATCGGGGTGCTTGCCCGGATACAGGAGGAATACATCGCATTGGAAGAACATGCCCGAAGAAAAGCCTACTTCATGGAGAAACGTACCTATTACAATGAAGGTACCCCGGATAACATCACCCGTGCCGCCCTGTTTATCTTCTTTATGCGCACTTGCTATAACGGCATCTACTCCGTGAACCGCAAGGGAAAGCTGTCCGTCACCTTCGGTTTCGGGGGAAGGGTGAAACTGCTGGAAGAGGAACTGATCCGCTTTAACCACAAGCTGTTGCAGGATGTCATTATCCTGGACGGTGACTACCGGCAGACCGGAAAGTACATCGAAACCAAATCCCTCTTTTATTTTGACCCGCCTTACAAGCCGGTCAATGAGAGCAATGCCTGCACCTCGTATATGCCGCAGGACTTCGGGGACGAAGAGCAGGTTGCCTTGGCAGATTTCTGTAAGGAAATAGATGAAGTGGGTGGCAAATGAATGCTTTCCAACTCCGATCCCCGGCAGAAGAATCCGGAGAATACCTTCTTCGACGACCTCTATGCCGGTTTCCATATCCAGCGGATCAGCATCTTCCGTTCCATTTGTGCCATTGCCGAGAAGAGGGAAACGGTCAACGAGCTGCTGATTAGAAACTACTAAAAACAGCTATCCGGAAGTTAACCGGAGGCTGAAATAATAAAGAGAGTCAAATCTGTTTAACCGGATTTGGCTCTCTTTATGTTTTTAGCGGTGACAGCTTTGTTATAATTTTCAACCGTACTGTTTTGTTTGCGACCTTTCCTTGGTGGGAGTGTTTCCGGCATGGAGTTGCCGGTTCTCCGGAATCATTTTCTTTCCCAGCAGGTAATCATTCAGATCATTATATTCCGCGTAACAGGCGGACTTGTCCTTAACCGGACATCCGGCTTCTGCCATTCGGCAGAATGCTTGCTTTCCAGCAGGATCATTATCCAGCAGACAGTAGGCACTCTTATATTCTTTTAATATCGGGATAGCCTTGCCTACATTGCTGACCGAATTTAATACGATATAATCGGCAGGCTGCCCGCTACCGGAGCGCATTGATTTGAGTGTGAGGTATGACAGGTAGTCCATGAAACCTTCGACTACGATACAATGGTTGCCGCCGTTTTTAATATGTGTAATCTCCTTGGGAGAGATGCTCCCTTTCAGGTATTTGTTGCGGATCTCATACCCGCCACCCCGGTTGGCAAAGGCCACGGCAAAATACCATTTGCCCTTGTTCTCGAAATGCACTTCCTTGCAAGTCTTCCGGGCAATTTCAGGTAAGATACCTCTTTCCTTGAGATAATCCAGCAAGACCGGGTTCGTCAGCGGATCAACGCGTACCTGCCGGTAACCGGCAGCCTGCGGTTCCGGCTTCCTGACAGAGGCGGTAGACCGGAAAGCAGCCGGGAAATGCCCTTCTATGGCTTTGAGCGCATAAGAGATATCTTTCGTCTTTTGCAGCTCCATCGCCAGGGTGATGATGTCCCCTCCCTGTCCGATGCCGAAATCATATCATAGGTTGCGGGATGTGCTCACTTTGAAAGAAGGTGTCTTCTCCTCACGGAAAGGAGAACAATACCAGATACTGTCCCCGTGTTGTCTGACCGGGGAAAATCCCATGCGCCGGAGATAATCCTCCAACGGAATGCGTTTAGCTTCTTCAATATTCATTGTATAACGGATTGTATTAATGACTCTTTTTATAACGGGAATCCCTCAGTATCACCCATTGCAGGGGATTCATCGGCTTCCCGTTTTTTCTCAGTTCAAAATGCAGGTGGTTGCCGGTCGCGATACCGGTATGTCCGACATTGCCGATATGCCGACCCATGCGTACATCATTTCCCTTTTTCACATACATTTTACTTAAGTGCGCATACAGCGTGGAAAAGCCACCCGCATGCCGGATTTCGACGTACCAGCCGTAACTGCTGCTGTACCGGGCTTCAACGACCTTCCCGTTTCCAGAAGCATAGACCGGCGTGCCATAAGGTGCGGCTATATCCACTCCGGTATGGAGTACCCTTTTCTTTCTCACCGGATGTAACCTTATTCCGAAACCGGACGAGACGGCAAACCTCCTCCGGCTCTCATTCAAGGGGAATATAATAGGATAATCAGCCAGTACGCTTACCGGTAACCGGCTGTTTCATACGAAAGATTTTCACTGCCGGGTGGAATGGATACGGCCGATGATTGAACTGAGTCCGCTTCTGAACTCCTTCGACGGGGACTGTGTAAAAGCCGGACATGACAATAAGTGACAGAACATGACAATTAATGACAACTTCCTCATAATCAATTTATTTAATGGCAAAGATAGTAATTTTACCCTTGCAAATGATTCATTAATCTTTAAAATTAACGTATATGGACAATGTAAACTTAGCCCCTGAAAACAACGGGGCAACCCAGGAACACGGGTATCTGATGGCGTATGACAAGAAAGAGCAGAAAGCCAAAGGGGTAAAAGGAATCGCAGCGAACGGCGAGCTGGAAACGCTCGAAGCCAATGAAGCGGACAAAAGCCAGTTCATCAAGGTGGACCAGAGAGGTAACTTCTTCACCAACTTCGGAAAGAACTTTCTCTATCATTACAACAATCCGGGACGTTATTCCCTGTACAACATCCCGAAGGAAACACCTGTAGAGCAGGCCAAAGAAAAAATAGAGGCAGCGCAGCTACCACAGAACGAAGCGGTAAGAAAAGAGCTGGCTTCGAACAGGGTGTATAACAACCACCGTTATAATGAACGGGAAATCAATTGGGAACAGGCTGCCAGATATGGCATTACCCCGGATGTCCTGAAAAATTCGAAGGACAGTCTTGAAAGGATGTTGCAAGGGAAATCTTCCGCTGTAGCCTTCCATATAGCCAAACCTTCCGAGCTGGGTCGTGAAAGTGGTGATGCTAAACTCTCCCTGTTCCGTGATGAGAACGGTGTGGTCAAGTTTGACATCCATTATATCCGTCAGGCTCCCAAAGTGGGTGAAGATTACAGGGGATACACATTGACGGAGGACGATCTCAAGACATTAAACCAGACCGGCAACCTGGGTAAAACAGTCGACATGGTCATTGATTACCGCACCAAGGAAACCAGGCCCTGCTACCTTTCCAAAGACCCGGTAACGAATGAATTGTTTCACATGCCCGTAGAGCAGGTACGCGTTCCCCGCAAGGTAAAAGATTATACGCTTTCCCCATCAGAATATGAAGCCGCCTTGCGTGGAGAGGAAGTGCCTATCCGTTTCAAGTCCAATAACGGGAACTATTATACCACATCCATTCAGATGAGTGCCGCCGAGCGGGGTGTTGAATTCCTCTGGGAAAGAAGCACCAAGAAGCTGGAAGAGGGGCAGAAACAGATACAACAGCAGGTCAGCAACGGTGAGCAGCAGACAAACGGGCCGGTACAAATAGCCGGGAAGCCTTTGAAAAAGGAAGAAGCCTCCCGGCAAGCGGAAAAGAAAACACGTACCCGCAAGCCGTCCATAATCCCTAAAATGTAATAATATGGCGGCCTATCTTTCTGATGACCCCAAGCAGCTGGACGAGCTTTTCAAGAAAGACGGTGAAGGCTATCTTCTTGTCGGTTATGAAACCGGCAAGGAGAAACCTCATGCGGAATCCTCCTATATACTCTATTCTGCCGATCCCGACAGGCAAGACCCTGTTTATACGTTCATGGCTCTGTTCAGCCGGGAAACGATAAAAGCCAAATATGCCGCTTTTGTACCGGATACCCGTCTGGAAATCTATTCATTCCCGAAAATGACGGATGTGCCTGTCCTTACAGGGGATATTGCCAAGAAAGAATATATCAACCGGTTCTTTCTGCCCTATGTCCGTGAGAAGGGACTGGTTCCCCTGATAAGCACCAATCTGAGGAATATACTGTTTGCACAGTCACGCAGCGACATCCTCATGGAATCTGGCGAGCTACCCAAGTTGACGGCAGAGCAATTGGACGGACTGCTCCATTTTCACAGGAAACAGGACGAACTGGCTGTCCGATATGACTATAACCCGGTTTATAAATTACCCTTGCATGCGGTGGAGACTTCCAAAGGAATCCTGTTCTTCAGTGATACCCAAACAGGACGGGACGGACTAAAAAGTTTTTACCAGCAACTATCCGGCAACTATTTCCGGGTTCATAGCGAACCCGGTCCCGTCAGGCAATACCAGGTCAACAGGCTGTCCGACGATATCTGTCCCTTGGTGGATGCCTGTTACCGGAAGAACCCTCAAAACGGGAAAGGGAAATATGACTTTGATGAAACCATCTTCTCAAAAGATACGTTCCGTGACCGGAACCTGTGGAAGCAGACGTTTGAAACGAATATGGAGCCGACCGCTTCTGAATTCCTTCGCCTGACAGAATTTGCCGGATGCCCTGCAAACCGTAACAATGCGGATATCAGCAAACTGCTGTATTTGATAGAAAACGGATTCAAGCGTGACCTTGTGGCTGATCCGGCTTTCGGATACCGGAATGTATTTCAAGAGTATGTGACCCGGATAGACAACTGCATCAACGGACAATCCTCCGGTCTGAATTTGGCCGATGTGCTGGATGAAATGCGCCGAAAAGCAGAGAATATTCTCCAAACGGAATTCGATGTAAGGGGACACCGTACATTGGAAAGGGCACTGAATGATACAAGCGTTCCATTTCTCATTGGGGGAGCCGATGCCAGCCAGGCCATGAGACAAGCCCTTCTGGAAGGCAAATGGATCTACTCTTCCAAAATCTCCGAATCAATGCCTGGTTTGCACTTTCTCCATGCCGACAAGAAATGTAACCGGGTAATGGCATACTCCAAATCTCCGGCAGGTAAAGCTGTGTATCAGGAGAAAAACGGCAGAATCATCCCATATACCGCCGCTTTGAAAAAAGAAACAAAAACGAAAAAGAACAATTCCCCTAAATTATAAAATTATGAAGCAACCCGAACAATCCTATACAGCCATAGAAACCGCTGACGGCTTTTTGTTCTTCACCCATACGGCGGAAGGGCAGGCAAACATGCGGAAATTCCTGCAGCTTGTGGCGGACCATTACTTTGATCCCCATTTCAACCTCGGTCCCGTCCATGTTTACAGGGCGGAAGGCATCCTCCGACAGGGCCGTCTGTCAATCCGGGCGGGAACCTGTTCACTGAATATCTTTACCTGAAGATGGACAGACTCCCAAAGATGGAGCTGGCATACCGTAATGAGATGAAGCCTACCCCGGAAGATTTCCGCAGTTTCTGTCACAATGCGCACTGTGACATCAGCCACCGCAACTGTAATATTATTGATGCGTTGGATGCGATGGCGGACAAGGAACGCACAGTTACCGAACTCTCCCGTCGACCCGCGACACCGGAAATACGTGAACAGATAGAAGAAAACAGCCGTGATAAGGACGAGCTGGATAAACTCCTCAAGCGGTTCTACGACGTACGCGGACACCGGACGGTCGAAAGGATTCTCAGTGACCCGATGGACAGTGTCATGGTAGACGGTGTCCGCCTCTTTACCCCTCACCGGCAGGTATTGCAGGCGGGACATGTGCTCTTTCTGCCCGCAGAGGCAAGGGACAACCCGTCCCATTCCTATGCATGGGTGAATGGGGATTTCTCCCGGATCGTATTCTCTAAAGAACCGCCTGCAAACAAGCAGGTATTCAAGGTGAAAGCGGTTATCGAAAAGGCTTTGGATAAAAAGCGGGACGTGAAAAAGAAAACACACACCCACCCTAAACTGTAGAAACATGGACAAGAGAGACCAAATGGAAAATTCATTTTTCGATCCCGAAAGACCGGGCAGCATATTCATTGCGATAGACCGGTATCACCATTATACACCGTTGCCGGGCAACTCACTCAGGTTCGTCGAAGGAAACCAAAGGGAGATAACGGATGCCGCCTTTTATAAGTTCCTGTCGGACAATGTCAACGAAGTCAAAAGCTGTACGTATGTGCCGGATGTGGAGATGGTACGGTATGACCTGAATTGGATGAGGGATGTGCCGTCACCGGATACACACATGCCTTTGGACAAGTATATCCGGCAGGAGCTGTTGCCTTACTTGCAGCGGAGCTTCCAGTACCCTTCCCGTCAGATCTCACTCTCGGACGCTGTCTACTGCTCCAGATATAAAGGAGATACCGATTGCAGCATCCTGAAAAAGTATTTCGTGCAGGAAGCCGATTATATGAGTTTCCGCAGATCCCAGGACGAAAGGCAGAAAATCTACCGGGGAGAGGCGAATTTCCGGACACCGCTGAAAGTGGTGGAGAATGACTTCGGGTATCTGATATTCTCCGGCAATGAAATCGGAAAAGAAGGATTCAGGGAATGTTTGCAGCATATCATCGACCATTACTTCGATCCGCATTACGACATTGGCCATCTGGGTGTCTATGAATATCCGTATGTAACGGAAGAGCTGGCAGCCCATATTGACGCATCCTACCGGATCGACCATGCCCGGCAGCTGAATAATTCTTTTGAATTCCAGCGTGAGAACCACGTGCCCCAATCCAAATTGCCGGACAAGTTTATTAATGGGCTGACTCCTCTATTTTACAGCCCGATGGAAACGACGGCTGACGGATTTATGGAACTGGCTGACAAATTCCATTTCGATCCGGACGTACGTGCGCAAATCATCCCTTCCAACCGGGACATTTACCGGCTGCTGACCGTGATGAAGAACGGTTATATGAATATTCATGAGCAGCCGTTTACCTACTTTAAGGAGTTATTGCCAGTTGCCCGGAAACTCGAAAGAATAACGCAGGTACGATCAGCGGCTGATTTCGATAGGAAGGAATTCAAACAAGCCTCCATGGAAATCCGGGAGGCCGCCGACAGTATTCTGAAAAGGGATTTCGATGTGAGGGGGCACCGTTCCCTCAAGAGCATGCTGGATGATCCGATGGTAGAATTTACCGTGGGGAACCGGAGACTGAATGACGTGCAGAAATCAGTATTGTCTTCCGGTTATGCGCTTTATATCCCGGAGAACAACCGGGAAGCGGTCAGACACCTGCAATACTGCATGGCGGACTTCGGGCGGAACCGGATGAAGAACTCATCCGAGCCTTTCCCCGTCAAGACCTATACCTTGAAAGAGGAACTGCTCCATCCGCTACCCACGGATAGAAATAAGAAAATGAGAGCTGTCAAAAAGCCGGAGAACCCCAAACGACATATGAACCGTTTAAAATAGTAACAGGAAATATGATATCCAAAAGTCAGATTTGTATCGGGGCACGGATTGTAGAGAACGATCCGGAAGAACAGGTCCCCGTTCCCTATAAAGGGAAAGTCATCACCATCAAGGAAACCGGAAAAGGAGAGATGGATTACTTTGTCCGCATCCGGCTGGATGACGAATCCATGAAGCAAAAAAGAATCTCCCTTTGCTGCCCGGACAAGATCATGGTCTGTTTTCCATGAGCCATAGACTTGGAGGAAAAGCAGGAGGTGGAGCATAAGATAAAAAATGAAAAAGCTACCGGCCCGTCGAAAGGGCGTAAACTCTCTTAATCATTCACTTTATAAATCAGAAGAATATGAATACAAACGATACCATTCTTTTTAATGTAAACGACGGGCTGGGTAAAGTGGTTGATTACAGCCATATATCCGGAGAGAACCAGGATATGCTGTGCGGCAATTACCTGAGGGAGCAGGCGGAACTCGCACTGGGCGGGACCTATATCCCGGAAGAAACCATCTATTGTCTCCAAATGGACAAAGACATCGATATGGATACTCCTTCCGTCATACATGAAGTCATGTATAACGGGGAATTGGAGGAACTCCCTTCCATTTCGCTCAGAAGTCTTGTTTTCGCCCATGAAATCTCTGCAAGGGGATTACCCATACACATGTTTGATACGGTTGCTCTGCTGGAAAGGATAAATGACAGTGCCGACACAGCAAAAGTACTGGAGGCATACATACACTATCATTCGGAAAAGATGGACAATACCCGGGAGAGAACGGTTACCGCCATACAAAGCGGGAACGGTGTGCTTTTATTCGATGATACCGGAAGGGGAATCCACTGCATGGAACGGTATCTGCAATATCTGGCAGACAATTATTTCTCATCAGCATTGAGAGGCGTTGACTCCCTTGAGATCTATTATTTCAGCACCGCCAACAATATCATAGTGGAAGATTCCAGACAATGCGCCGCCATGTTCACACCGGAGATGCCACACTGTTTCATCCCCTCGGAAGCTGTCTATTATCCAAAGGATCTCATGAAAGACCATTCTCCATCCGTCCGGTGTTCCATGAAACCCGACAAAAGCGATTATGATAATTTCTTAAGCAGGTTCAATCTGGATAGAAGCGAACTCATGACAGATATTGCCCGTCTGGATGAAATCTACAAGAATGGCATTGACATCTCCAAACCCGGCTACGGGTTTATCCATGAAAACAGCTTTGAGAAGATACTGGAGAAACTGACGCACTCCTATTTGAAAAAATCAGAGCATTCGCCACTTTCCGAAGCCCTCCAAAAAACAGCAAAGGATGTGGCCGGAAGAATCCTGCAAACAGAATACAATGTCCGGGGATACGAACCTTCCAAACCGGAAAAGAAGGAGGCGAAAAAAGAAGCAAGAAAGAAATCCGGATTAATCAAATTATAATCATTAATAAAAAGAAAAAACATGAAACAGAAAAATCCCGAACTTATCCTTCATTTTTTTGTTGCTCAGGACTCCAAAGGAAAACCCCGGCAACTGGAAATACACCTGATACCGGAGAAAGAAGTATCGATGGCAAATCAAAGATTTACCGAATATTTACGGCGGCAAAGGGAAATGTACAAACTATCCCTCGTTCAAAGCCACCTGCCTGATCTTGATTTGTGTCGTTACCAGTTTCCCTCAGGAGTAACCTGCCCGGATATCCGTCCCTTTGACAAGGATAACAGCCTGGTACCTAAATTTATCAGTGAGAACGGAGGAAGCATGCAAAACAATGTCCCACTCAGAGGATTGGAATACCTTTATTCACGCGATGCAGAAAAAAGCCTGCCCATGCTGGTATCCAGCGGGCTTGCGGACTACCTGCTTGTACAGCCGGAAGCCAAACGTTTCGCATTGGCACAGAATACCCTCCATGATGATCCGTCAGAAACCCTGACCGCTGTAGAAACCGCAAAAGGAGTGCTTTTGTTTGAATATTCCGGTTACGGAAAGATGTGCTGCCATTCCTATATGCAACATCTGGCCGACCATTTTTTTATTACGGACGAAGATAAACCGGAGTTTGTCAACCTGTACAAACTGGCTAATCCGAATGTAGAGGCTATAAAGGCGTTTCAGACATCCACCAATCCCTTCTCATTATATACAAACGATTTTATACCGGATAAAGCGCAATATCTGGATGCGGCTATCCTGAGAAATGCACGACTGGACAGGAGCCATCGCATAGAACCGACGTTTGACGCTTATGACAAATTCGCGTCCTCCTATGGAACAGTTACAAGTATCGCAAATGCCCAGATACTCCGGCTGCTGTCTTTACAAGAAACAGCCGGAATTTATGGAATAGATTATATAACCGGACAAATTCCGTTCATGCATAAGAACTCTTTTAACTCACAGTTTAATGCGTTACAGAATATTCCGGCAGAAAACAAGGGTGAACAGGAGAAGGTAAAAGCATTGATCCGTGATCAGGCAGCCTACATTTTAAAACGTGATTATGGAATTTCACCGGATAACCGGCAGAATAGAGAGATAGAGCCCGTCATCTCCATACAGACTCCCAAAGGTGCCGTTTACCTGCCTGCCACGGATGAAGGAGCTGTCTACAAACAATGCTATTTGCAATATCTGGCTGACCGGTTCTTCACTCCGGAAGTACAGGCTCTGGAACGGATCAGGGAATTCTACATTTCCAATCCGAACCATAGCACGGAACATTATATGCAGAAGCATCTGAGCTTTTTCCAATCCAATCCTTTCTATGGGGAGTTGGCGAAAATGCCATTGTATCCCATAGAGCAATCCAAACTGCTGAAAAAAGGCGGCTATCTCATAGAACCGACTTATCATGCCTTCAAACAGTTCACGGAAGATTACCATTTATCGATAACGTCGAAGAATGCAGAGATATTCAATCTGCTCTTCATACGGGAATACGGTCTGCCGGCAGATTTCAATTCCAATGAGAGTTATAGAGAATTCGCCTACAAAGGTGATTTCAAACCGCTGGATCAGGAAATGTCCGAACTGCAATCCCAAAAAGGATATAGTGAGAAAGCATTCTATAATATCCAAAACAGACAGCAGCAACTTGCCGACAGGATACTTGGTCTGGCATATAAACTGACCTGTCCGCCATTGCAGCTGACCGGATCGGCGGCATCGGAAAAGAAAAAAGCTGTTCCCCGCCGTAACAAGTCACATAATCCCCGTATCTAAAACTGATTGTCATGCCTGCATGGATGGAAAAAATAAAAGATAGACTAACCGAAAAAAAAGATTTGAAAAGCCTGTTTATAGAGTTGCTACCAGATAATCGGGTATCGACTGTCATGGTCGTATCGTATGTCCCGACGGATAAAGACTCTTTTCCGGTATTTATGGATCTTGTCGCCCGGATAGCCATGGATCAGAAAACGGTGCCGGATAACCTTTTGCTGCATTTTGAGGAAATACCCGCCAAGGACATTCCTTTCACCAGCAAACTGCCGGTAAAAGACAGTGAAAAAGCCCTTCGTTTCATTGTTTCTCACGGAGGTATCACAAAAAACAATTCTGTTCCTCTGCGGAAAGTGGCCTACCTGAGAGCATGCCAAAAGGAACTGACGACAGAGAATTTCCAGGCACTGGACCACTCACCTGGCTATAAGCGTTTTGTTACTTATGAGGATGCAATGGAAAAGGTCGCATCAGGGAAACAGGCCAAACAATTCTATACCATCGTTGAAACGGAACAAGGTATCCGGGTATTCAATGACGGATTATCCGGAACGAGGAAGTTTCGGGAATACCTGCAATCAACGGCGGATAATTTCTACTCAGGCTCTCTACAGGATGTGAAATCGTTGAATATCTACCGGATAGGAACCGTATCACGCCGGATGCTGGAACTCTCCAACGGGAATCAAACCTCCATGCCGCAAGCGGCAATGGAAATTCTGGCGAATTACAAGCCGTCCGTCACTTTCGACATGCATCCTACAGGGAAAAACCTCGACCGGTTTATTACGGCTAACGCACTGGAACTCTCCGCCCGAAACTGGAATATCATGACTCTTCAGGATATAGCTGACAGAGGATATGCCCATTTACCGGCGGACGAATCGTTTGCCTATAAAAAGGATTTCTTACCCGTGGAGAAAAGTATCCGTGAGATTATCCGGCAAAAGGATCTGCGCCGGGATTATCCTTTTCAACAGAAGATGGATGAACTGCAAAACGCAGCCAAGTCATTGGCCGGGACACTGTTAAACCGGGATGGGGTCCGGAAGGATTATCAACGGACAATCCAGTCTGTTGGAGTTTCGAAGGATATTATACAGGTTCAAGCAGCCGTGAAACTACATAACAAACCCGAATCTCCACGTAACAATGAAAAGAAAAAAGTCAAGACAAAAAACGCTTCTCCCAAAAAGCAGGCGAAGCCAAAGTTATAGTGCTTATGGAATTGATAAATAACACATTCATTCCTGAAAACGAGATACCACGCAGCCGTAGGGATGCCGGAAGAAAAGCATTCCTGCAGACTTTCAGGAACCTGTTTACAAATCGGAATCCTTTCAGGAAATTCATGGACGCCTATCGTTTCAATACGATCCGCTGGAGCGCATCCAACCTTCATGAACCCTCATGGGGAAAACGGATCGGATTGTTCCTTCAGACGAGGAATCCGGTTGCCATCCTCCGGGATGAGTACCTGAACAACCGCAGTAGCCTGTTGAATAAATGGGAAGTATCCAACCTGAACCGCATCCAGACGGAGCTGATCCGGATTGGCAGGATACCTCTTCAGGATAGGGACAGGAATACTTTCAAGAGCCTTGGCAGTATTGCAAAAAAGATAAGGCAACTGCAGGGATACGAAGGATGCCCCGATATGAGCCACGAAAAACAGCTCCTGGCGACATACAGATATATCCTATCTTCTCCCTTTGACCGGAAGTTCGGGGGATTGCCGCCCGATGAGATTTGTGGGATGTTCCGTCAGAACGGTCTGTCCGAATCGAACCTCCCTTACCAGAATTATGAAGGAATCCTGCAAGGGCGTGAAACGGTCATGTATGAGCTGGCAGCCAGAAAGAACGGGGAGAAATACCTCCAACCGGCAGACCTGGTAAAACTGGGTGCCGGGATGACCGGATTCTCAATGGATTTAATCAGCCGTTTCCCGGCAAAGGAGACCTCCGTACCGAATCTGGCGGAAGGCATACAGGCATCGGAGAAAAAAGAGAAACTCTCCGTACCCAAAGAACCGAAGAAGAAGGTGAGGAAGGGAAAGACAAAGGCCAAGAGTGTAAAAATAAAATAGTCATTCAACATTAAAAGATAACTAAGATGAAAACGATTTGCATCTGTGAAAAGCCGTCCGTGGCACGCAGTATCGCCCGGGTTTTGGGCGCAACGGAGAAACAGGAAGGATATTTGAGTGGAAACGGGTATGCCGTTACATGAACTTACGGCCACCTGCTGGCTTTGGCCCTGCCTTCCGATTACGGTATCATCCGTGCGGAAAAGGAGATGTTGCCGATTATTCCCCATCCGTTCAAACTGGTTGTTCGCCAGGTAAAAACAGAAGAGGGTTATAAGGCTGATCCGTCGGCATTGAAACAATTGGACGTGATCCGTAAATTATTGAATCAGGCGGGTAGTGTGATCATTTGTACGGATGCAGCAAGAGAAGGGGAACTTATAGCCAGATATGTCCTTGACTATTTGGGGTACACCCAAGAAACCAAACGCCTGTGGATATCCTCGCTCACGGAAAAATCAATACGGGAAGGGTTCAACAACCTTAAATCAAGCAGGGAGTTTGACAACCTGTACCGTGCTGCCAAAGCCCGGAGAGAAGCTGATTGGGTAGTAGGTATGAATGCCAGCCTGTCTTTGAGCATGGCGGCCGGAAAGAGTAACTATTCTCTGGGAAGGGTACAGACCCCGGCACTTGCCATGATTTGCCGCCGATATCTGGACAATAGGGATTTTGTAGCCAAACCCTATTACCAACTGCAACTACGCACAACAAAGGCAGGAGAAGAACTTGTAATGACCTGCGCCGAAAAGTATGATACACCGCAAAGCCTCGACATGGCCCGTAAAAAAGTCTATGAAGAGAAAACTGCCAAAGTGGTGCAGGTAGAAAAGAAGCAAGTATCGGAAGAAGCTCCACTACTTTACGATTTAACCGCCCTGCAGCGAAGTGCCAACACCAAACTGGGACTGACCGCGGAACAAACGCTGAACATTGCCCAGAAGCTGTATGAATTCGGCTACATTTCGTATCCACGTACCGGGTGCGGTTATATCACAGAGGATATCTTTGAACAGGTTCCTTCCCTCATCGCCTTGCTGAAGCAGCATCCCCGTTTTGCACGCCATGCGGAGAATCTCTGTAGCCGGATTTTGAACCGCCACTGTGTGAACGATAGTAAAATGACAGACCATCACGGATTAATCATCACGGAAAACTATCCCCGGAACCTTTCCCTCGACGAGCAGAATATCTATTCTATGATTGCAGGACGTATGCTGGAGGCTTTCTCCGGCAAATGCCTGAAAGAAACGTTATTTGTACAGGCTGATTGTAACGGAGCCTCTTTCGGAATTAAAGGGTGCCAAATCAAGGTTCCGGGATGGAGAGGCATTTATAATGAACCGGATGAAAAAGAAGAAGGAAGCCTCCTGCCCGAATTTAAGGAGGGTGAAACTTTGCCCGTTCTTGGCATTGATACGTTAGCTAGGAAAACCAAGCCGCAACCGATATTCACCGAGGCAAGCCTGCTTGCGGCAATGGAAGGATGTGGTCGGAATTTGAGCGATGAAAAAGAAAAAGAAGCGATGAAAGACTCCGGACTGGGGACACCGGCTACACGGGCTGGAATTATTGAACTGCTCATTGCCAGACACTATGTGGAAAGAAGCGAACGATCACTAATACCCACTCCTAAAGGACTGGAAGTATATGGTATTGTAAAAGAGAAGATGATTGCCAATGTGAGCATGACCGGAAGATGGGAATGTGAGTTACATGAGATAGAAACCGGAGAAGTTTCCACCGAAACATTTACAGGGAATATCAATTCCTACGCCAGCCAAATCACCTCGGAACTGCTCGCTATGAAACTCGATCATCCGGATCTGCCCCGTTGTAATTGTCCGAAATGCGGTGAAGGAACGGTTACCATTTACAATAAGGTGGCCAAATGTGGCGATCCCGATTGCGGCTTCCTGCTGTTCCGAACCTTTAACGGCAGGGAACTGACGGACAACCAGATACTTTTGTTGTTACAAGAAAAGCGTACTGGATATCTCAAGTTCACCAGTAAGAAAGGGAAAAAGTATGAAGCTTCGCTGGAATTGGATGACAACTACAAGATAGACATTACATTCAAGGATAATAAACCTAAGAAATAGTTCATTGGCTTATGAAAAAGAAACAGATGAGATACTGGATGAGCTGAACTCGGACTTAATGCTCAATATGACAGCCTTCCGAATTATTGTTCAAGGTAGTCAAAGGAGAGATTGATATCCAAAAGAAGGTCAGAAAGGAACTCGCCGACAGAGGAATCGATGACCAACGGAACTGGATTGGATTCGACAAGGCTAAACAATATTGGGAGAAATATAACAAGTCTGCCAAAACCAAGTCCGTCAGAATAAAAAGATAGGCACCGGCTATTCAATTCACCTGCAGGCCAACCTATAAATACCGGATTTGAAACATTTGTTCCCGGTCATTTCCCACGAGGAAGGACCGGGGATTTCTGTAAATAGCCGTAGGCTGTCAAAAAGAATGATTTCATCCACCAGCCAGTACCTGAACATGCTGCCGATAACGGAGATTGTTTCCGGTACTGCTTCTATAAGCTCGGTATCATTCTCTTCTTTTTCCCATTGTACCAGTGAAATAAAAGAAACATTCCATCCGATAGCCTGCGTAGCCCGGGTGCGTATCTTTGTGATCCCGTACTTGTTCGGATTATTCCATAGCGGGGAAGGTACAGTATTCTTTGCCATAATTCAACTGCTTTTAATAACCTGCAGTTACAAAAAGTGGGAATCAGGCAACAGTTAACAGGCTCTGGTAAGCCTAAAACAGAGTGTAACATGACCCCACGCTATAACAACGCTAGCGTAAGTATCACGCAATAGTCTCTGTTTTTCGAATTTACCAGATTTATATAGCAAACGTGTAAAATGAAAACAAAGCCCAATAAAATGATAACAAAACAACTATATATCAGGTATTTATATTTGAATTTATGTTTTCAGTTGCTTTCTCTATTTTCTGTAATTTGGCTCTTATTTGGTACATTTTTGTTTCTTGTTTGTTTCTCAATATAGATTATTCTTTCTACATTTGTGGCAGAAACAATAAGTAAAAGAAGGAGGAATTATGCCACGAGTAAAGAAGCCTGCTAAAGTCAAAGAACCAATCCGTCTTCGGATGAAAGAATTAGCCGATGGGAGCAAAAGTCTCTATTTGGATATATACCGTGACGGTAAGCGAACCTATGAGTACCTCAAGATGTATATCATTCCGGAAACAGATAACAACGCTCGTAAACAGAACCAGGTAACAATGAATGCCGCTAATGCCATCAAGTCGAAGCGTATCATCGAACTGACCAATGGTGAGGCTGGTATTGAAAACCGGGAAAAGGTTTTTCTTTTGGACTGGATGGAGACCTACAAAGAGAATCAGGCGAAACGAGGCAAAAAGGATGGCGACCAAATCAAGGTAACTATCCGCATATTGAAAGATTTTGCCGGAGAGCGAATGACGATGGATCAGATTGACAAAGCCTTTTGTCAGGAGTATATCGACTATCTACTGACGGAATATCGTCCAAAGGGTAAGCGGGTAACTAACTTTACGCTCCACACTTATTACCGTATCTTGAATGGAGCTTTGAATGCTGCTGTCCGTGCAGAAATTATCAAGGTGAATCCTTTTACCAAAATAAACAACTCGGATAAGATTCGGTTGCCGGAAAGTAAACGATCGTATATGACCATTGAGGAAGTAAAGGCATTAATCGCTACTCCCATGAAAAATGAAGCCGTAAAACACGCTTATTTGTTCTCCTGTTTCTGCGGATTACGTGTGAGCGATATTATCGGCTTGAAGTGGAAAGATGTATTTATTGATAGAGGGCAATACCGTCTGGCTGTGTCCATGCAAAAGACCAAAGAACCAATTTATTTGCCTCTTTCTCCCGAAGCATTGAAATGGATGCCGGAACGTGGGGATAAGATGGCAGAAGACCATGTATTTGATCTGCCAAACCCGTCGATGATGAACCTGCTTATCAAGCCTTGGGCAAAAGCGGCAGGAATTGACAAACGATTTACATTTCACACCGCGAGACATACATTTGCCACAATGATGCTGACACTCGGTGCAGACCTCTACACTACCTCTAAGTTGCTTGGTCATGCCGATGTTAAAATGACGCAAGTGTACGCCAAGATTATCAATCAGAAGAAAGATGATGCGGTAAATTTGGTAAATGGATTGTTCGACTAATACTGGAGTCTATATAGCAATAAAGAAACATGATAATGGAAACGTTCCCGTTTTACTTATTAACTTCTATGAATACAAAAAGAATTTGGTTTACTTTGGTCCGGGTATATATAAGAGAAAGACCAAAGTAAACCTTTCAATATAAATTTCCTTCCAAATCCATATATTATTTCCTCTGTTCGAATAATATTCTGCTTTTACACCATAGTAGAAGCCTCTTGTATTCCCATGCAAACAATATGCTTAGCAATATATATCCCAAAATAGACAGACAAGGGAAATCTTGGTTTATTCCAAGCATACATGACCTGACTATCGGATGAGTGACGAATAAAAAGGCAGAAATACCTCCGAGCCATTTAAGGGAGACATAAAGTTTATTATTTGAATGCAAAACCCTTACCAACGGTAAAACTGCGATCGTCACGAGACCGAACGTCAGTAGCCATAAATACTGATTAAAGCAGCATACAATAAAAAGGATAAAGACAACTGCCGCCATACTTCCCGTCGGGAAAAAGTTTCTTCGTGCAGCTATGATTCCTAATGCGAAAGGAAGTACGGAACCAATAAAATTGAATCTGAAGTATTCCAACAAATCTGTACTCCTGATAATGCCGATTGCCGTAGCCTGAACCATTATGCACACTACCGTTAGAAGAACGAGAGGTCTTATATTTCGATGATAGACAAAAACATAGTAAATAACATATAACTGGACTATCAGTGAAAAGAACCACCATGGTCCATGAAAAATATATGGTTCCGGATGTAGATTGCCTGCAAAGCCTGTCATCAATGCCAGGTCAAACCAATGTTCCTGAAAATAAGAAGGGTCTTTTATGCCAAGGAAAAGAAAATGAGGGATTAATAACGGTAGCAGAAGCAGCCAAAGTTTGCCGGCATGCCTCCTCATAAACTCCCGAAATTTTAAGGAGACCTCCTTTTTCTCATATTTCATGACCAGACCATATCCACTTAGAAAAACGAATACCGGTACTCCATAATGCCCGTAGTGGGAAATCAAATCCAGGAATAAACCGGAATCAAATTCAAGGAAACTATTTATAAGTTCCTTATTTCTTTCAGGATAATATACATGCTGATTTTCAAGTACGACATTTGAAAATCGGTGAATATAATTATGCAAAATAATAATCAAGATGGATATACCTCTTAGCATGAGGGTATCATTCAAGGTCATTTGGTATTTCTCATTAATCATAAATTCCCTTTTTTCATATTTGAGATAAATAAACATCACGCTACGTCAGGGCTGTAACATAATAATGGCAGTATTGTAACCAGGGATATACCGGGTAGTAAGGAGTCGATGGCTGGTGAAAAGACCGCAATCGAGAGTCCGACTTTCCGGTCACGACCACACGCTATAATCAGTGTAAAGAGATGAAATGGCAGCCAGGTCTTCCATTTTCAAGTGAGATGAAAACACTGGGGTAAAAGTAAATTGCCTGAAACGGATAACGAGACTGCCATATACATTCGTCCGGTATAACCTTATCGATACTGCGCACCATCCTTAAACGCCTTGCCAACCACATCTCCGAGTACACGGTAAGAACGTAATACGGAATCGAACGAAATAGGCTGCAACTTTCCTAAATCCACTTTACCTTGTGTATTCAATATGGATTCATCAGCTTGCACATTTACAACCTCTCCCACGACGTGCATTTCTCCCAACGCCTCCTGCATTTCTACAACTTTACATTCGAGAGTCAGAGGATATTCGTCGATAACGGGTGCATCGACAAATTCGCTATGGGTAACGTGTACACCCGTTTTTTCAATCTTGTTTTTTTTGCGTCCGGAAACAAGACCGAAATAATCGGAAAGCACCAATGTTTCTACATTGGCAATACTTAATGTGAAGGCCTTTTTGTGTTTCAGATTCTCGGTAGTCTTATGCCCAAGTGCGAGATTCAATGCAACATGATGATAACCGCATTGCCCTCCCCATGCCGCGTTCATAGCGTTGGGTGTACCTTGTCCATCGTAGGTTGCCACAATCAATACGGGCAACGGAGCGACTACGGGAGTATTACCTAAATTCTTTTTCATATATTACCTCCAGTCCATAAACATTCGTGCGGTCTCCGCATCGTGATGATCGAAGAAAAGACTTTTTCCCGTGTCGAGCGTGGCGATAGAAGCCATATCTTCGGCGGTCAGCTCGAAATCGAAGATGTCGATATTCTGCCGCATACGTTCGATATGCGTGGATTTTGGGATGATGATGACACCTCGCTGGATCAACCAGCGAAGAGCGACCTGTGCTACACTTTTGCCGTATTTCACACCGATTTCTGCAAGTAAGGGATTTGTGAAGAAGTTGTTGCGACCTTCGGCAAACGGGCCCCACGACATGATGCGCGTACCGAACTCCTCCATGATTTTTTGCGGTTCTATCTGTTGGTTGAACACGTGGGTTTCCACCTGATTGACGGCAGGAACAACATCCATGTTGCTGGCGATGTCGATGAAATGGTCGGAATAGAAATTACTTACACCGATAGCCCGCAATTTACCTTCCTTATATGCCTCTTCCAATGCCCGGTATGCACCGTAACGGTCGCAGAATGGCTGATGAAGCAACATCAGGTCGATATAGTCTGTCTGCAACTTGCGCAGACTTTCGTCAATGGAGGCTTTAGCTTTTTCGTAACCATAGTTGGAAATCCATATCTTCGATACGAGAAAAATCTCCTTACGGTCGATTCCGCTTTTCTTTACGGCATTGCCGACACTCTCTTCATTGTGATAGGCTTGAGCCGTGTCAATCATCCGATAACCCACTTTCAAGGCATCGCTAACACATCGTTCACATTCGGATTCTGATACCTGATAGACGCCGTAACCCATTTGCGGCATTTCGACACCATTGTTCAATTTTACTGTTTTCATATTCCCTTTTATTAATAAGTTTATTCAATAACCCCGATTTCCCGTAGCCACGTTCCTACATTTTCTGCATTGATTCGTCCGCTCGTCAGCCCTTCACCGGTCAGGTGGGCAGCATCGGGCGTAAGTTCTGCAATGCGGGCGAGCGTTTCGTCTCGGTAAGTTGCCGAATAAGTGCAGAACGGCACGACGGTCTTACCGGAGAAGTCGTAGCTTTCGGCGAAGGTGGCGATGATCATCGGAGCTGTATGCCACCAAACGGGGCTACCGATGAAGATAACATCGTACTGTTCCCAATTTTCCACATTGTCGGCAATAGCCGGACGTGCATCGTTGTTCCGTTCTTCAAGGGCGACTTCCGTACATTCGGTATAGTCAGTAGGATAAGGAACTGTCGGCTCTATCCGAAAAAGATCGGCTCCGGTCTGGCTGGCAATCTCCTGCGCCATACGTTGTGTCGTCCCTCCCCAACTGAAATAGGCAACCAGAATTTTGCTGTCGCTTTCGGGAGTATCAGGATTCTCCCCCGGATTGTTCGGATCGTCGGGATTGTCCGGGTTATCAGGTTCTTCCTGATCGCCCGGTTCCTCCTCGTCCGGTGTTTCGGGTGTTTCAATACCCGGCATTTCAGGTTCATTTTCATCTTCGGGCGAGCAAGCTCCGAACATTGTGATGGTCATAGCCATCATCAGTAAAATCAAATACTTTTTCATACTTAACTATTATTTATGGTTTCAAGTTTTTATCCGACTGCAAAATTACGGACGTTCCTTCATTCGGTAGGAACAAAAAATACGGGTGTAATTACCATTTTTTCGGAAAATGAAATCAGGCCAATCGGGGTATATGCACGAGAATATCGAAAAACCGAAATAATAGCATTTTCAACCGCAATTCTTGTAAAGCCTCGCTGAAAGGTTCTCTCTAACTTTGCAACATCAAAAACAAGGAAACAGATATCGTCCGATTTGATGGTTCTGTTTCGGCGAATAAAAATGAGAAAAGCAATGAGAAAGAAAAATTCACTAAAGCTATGGATGGCTTCAGCCATTTTGTTCAGTTTGTTTATATCATGCGGGCAAGACAGACGGGAACGGGTTGATGGCGAAGTGCTGGTGGTAGAGGAACAGGGAAGTTTCCTTGCCGGAGGAGCCGCCGTGACAACCCCAGGAATCTACAATGAAAATGACCCGACCAATCCTGCCGGACAGACACTCCACGGCGACCATGCGTATGTATTTTACCAGAAACCGCTTCATGCCCGTAAATACCCGCTGGTATTTCTGCATGGTAACGGAGAATCTTCAAAAACGTGGGAAACCACACCCGACGGGCGTGAAGGATTTCAAAATATCTTTCTACGGTTGGGATTCAGTGTTTATCTGGTTGATCAGCCTCGTAGGGGAAAAGCCGGGAGAAGTATGGTGTCCGATTCTATTTCTGCTTTACCGGAAGAAGCTTTCCAGTTTGAAATATTCCGTTTGGGTATATGGCCGGAGTTTTTCCCCGATGTTCAGTTTCCAAAAGATCCGCAGTCATTGGAACAATTCATGCGACAAATCACCCCGAATACGGGAGCTTTTGACAAGCATGTCGTAGCGGATGCAATGTCTGCCGTGTTCGACCGTACAGGAGAAGGAGTCCTGGTAACTCATTCTATGGGTGGAGGTCCCGGATGGCTGACCGTCATCAGAAACCCCAAAGTACGGGCGGTAGTCGCTTACGAACCGGGTAGTAGTTTTATTTTTCCTAAAGGAGAGGTTCCGGCTCCTATGCCGACCTCTTGTCCTTACGGAGCATTGACTGCTGATTCCGTATCACTGGAGCAATTCACTTCTCTCACGCGCATTCCTATCATTATTTATTACGGTGACAATATTCCTAAAGAGCCAACTGAACACTGGGGGCAGGACACATGGCGTGTACGTTTGGCAATGGCACGGCTTTTCGCAGAATGTATAAATCGCCATGGAGGAGATGCAAAAGTTGTCCACCTGCCAGAAATCGGCATAAAAGGTAATACACATTTCCTGTTTTCCGACTTAAATAATTTGGAGATAAGCGACCTCATGTTCGATTTCCTACATGAAAAAGGATTGGATTGACCGGAAGATTCCATTATGACAGTGTAAAACCAGCTCAATTTACTTTTTTGCAATAAACAGATTATATAGGTAAATCTCTTTCTAACTGAAAGATTAACAAAAAAACAAATCAAGAAAATTATGAAGAATAGAGAATTAGGAAAAAGCGGATTATATGTATCCGCCATCGGATTGGGGTGCATGGGCATGAGCCATGCTTATGGTGCGCCTGCCGATAAACGGGAAATGTCGGAACTGTTGGCTAAAGCCGTAGAAATCGGTTATACGTTCTTTGATACCGCCGAAACTTATGGCACGACAGAGAATCCTCACGATAACGAGGAACTATTGGGAAATGCCTTAAAACCGTATCGCAACCGTATCGTGATCGCGACTAAATTCGGACTTCGTTTCGATACGGAGAGCGGAAAGATTCCTTACCCGTTGATTACCGATTCACGCCCTGACACTATCCGTCGCAGCGTGGAAGGTTCGCTGAAAAGATTGCAGACCGACCATATCGACCTTTACTACCAGCACCGCGTGGATGCGGGTGTACCGCCCGAAGAGGTTGCAGGCGTAATGGCCGATTTGATAAAGGAGGGAAAAATCCTCCACTGGGGAATCTCGGAAGCCACGGAAGAGGTGATCCGCAGGGCACATAGTGTCTGCCCGGTTACCGCCGTGGAAAACCGTTACTCCATGATGGCACGGCACTACGAATCGCTTTTTCCCGTGCTCGAAGAATTGGGTATCGGGTTCGTCCCGTTCTCTCCGCTTGCCAACGGTCTGTTATCCGACCAATACACGGCTTCATCTCGTTTCGAGGCCGGAACGGATTACCGTGCTTCCATGCCGCAGTTCCGTCCCGAAAGTTTTGAACAGAACCAAAGGCTGTTCAGCCTTGTAGAGCGTCTGGCAGATGAATACCATGCCACACCCTCGCAAATCGCATTGGCGTGGATGATAAACAAGCATCCGTGGATCGTGCCCATTCCCGGCACGCGCCATCTTTCGCGATTGAAGGAGAATATCGGGGCTGTGGATATACACCTGACAACAGAGGAAATCCGGCGCATTGATGCGGAACTCGATACAATAGGCATGAGCGATGTGTTCGGAGGTTCCCCTATAAAAAGTAAATAGAAAGAAGAAATATGAAACCAAAAGTAATATGTCATATCATGAGTTCCGTCGATGGGCGGTTACTCGACAATCGCTGGACGCAACCGTTCGGCGAAACGGATAAAACAGAGTTGTTGAAGGTTTACGCGGCTATCGGCCGTGAACTGAATACCGATGCGTGGATGTTCGGGAAAAACACGGTTTGCGCTGTATTTCCTGAAAAATCGAGCAAAGGGAATACCCCCTTCTCCGGAACCGCTTCTGTTTTCATGGGAGAGCGGCACTCCGAGAGAATGTTTATCGTGTCTGATCCCGACGGCGACATACTCTTCACCTCCTCCACCTTGCGTGGCGATAATATCCTCGTGGTTTTAGGCCGGAACGTCACGGAAGAATATCTCGCGTTCCTGCGCGGGATGCGTATCTCTTATGTTGTCGTAGAAGACGCAGCCGATTTGCACGCAGGTCTTGAAGCGGCCAATCGTGAGTTCGGTATCCGTTCGGTATCGGTGCAGGGCGGAGGAATCTTGAACGGAGCTTTGCTGAAAGAGGGAGTTATTGACGAGTTAAGTTTAGTCGTTTATCCCGGAATCGACGGGCTTGCAGGTATCCCCTCTGTTTTCGAGTATATCGGGAGTAAAACCGATTGCCCGGCAAAAGGTCAAAACCTGCAACTTCTTTCGGTAGAACAACGGGAACACGGGGTTGTCTGGCTCCGATATAAATTTCACTTCAATAATAAATAGACTATGAAAAAGATGGTAGGAATAATGTTATTGCTTTGCTCGATAATGCCATTTACGGCTTGCACATCTACTGAAGACGAGCCTTATAAACCGGAGACAGAGCAACCGTCGGATGATCCGAACAATAATGAAGAAGAGGATAATGATACGACACCCGTTTACGGGCATCTGACCACGGCCAATACCGTGAGCGATGTTGTCAATCATGAGGCTTTTAACGGGTTCGGACGATTCATACTCCCGGCAGAGCGGAGCTATAACGATAATATGACATTGCAGAATGTGGCGAGTATGCTCCCGTATCATAATTACATAACGGGCGAAAGAGCGGTTGAAACCATCAACACGATGGTCGATTACGTGCATGACGGGAACACGCTCTTTTATGACATTTATTCGGATGCGGATAAGCAGGCGGATTCCCGGAAAAACAATACGGGACTGTTCTTTTTTCGGGGAGAACCCGGCAAACCGTTCGCAATCGTGT
>ERZ827088.214-NODE-214-length-87879-cov-49.727102_pt1 | contig 87879 bp, 72 predicted proteins | sample MGYA00519922_ERZ827088 | MGnify/ENA primary metagenome ERZ827088 (study PRJEB31778, sample SAMEA3449254) | human gut metagenome | biome: human gut; feature: human-associated habitat; material: faeces | place: United Kingdom | collected 2010/2012 ... | reverse complement strand
CGGACGCCCTGCAAAGGCAAAGACCGTCAAACTTGATAGTTAATTATACAAAAATATGTTAAACTCACGTTACATATGATGCCGAGTAATCCGTTTAGTCTGATCAATCCATTTTTTAGAGGTGCAGCTGAGGCGGCTTTCGGCGTTTTGCTCTTCGGTGGATTCTGTACTGAAGAGCAAATTGATATAGTGAAAGAGGCGGTTTCCAGATTCCGAGAATCTGAAATTGATCAATCGTTACTTCCACAGCATGAGAAGGAGATATTAAAGCAGCAATGGAAGCTGTGGCTAGAGTTCTATGTCCATGGTTTTAAAGAGTCATTAAAACAGCAAGGACGGTTAAAATGACGCAGGATGAAATGTGGATTGAAAGGTGGCGTGAAGTTTCGACTTCATGGAAACCAACCATCGTAATCCATCTAAACATCGCATAGAAGAGCACCTCATGCTCAACTGGATCAAGCATAACCGCAAGCTTATGAATGCAGGGTAACTCAAGTCGGTGCGACTGGAGATGTTCCGTGAGTTGCTGGCGGTAGGGGAGAGGTATTGGAGGGTGAATAAGTATCAGTGATAGTTATATGAAGTTTATAGAAAAATCATATCGTTATTTATGCCATTTCTATATGGCTTTAGCAGCAACTTCTTTGTTGCCTGCTATATACTTCATCAAGATAGGTGCTAGTATATGCCACACACAGAATGACATCGTAAATATATGCTTGGACTTACTGGTTATTTTAGGAATCCCAGTTATCATGAGTTTATTAGCTTTGCTGTGGATGAAAAAGCAGGGCGAAGACTCCATAAAGACTGGGGTTAGTGGAATCGCACCGGTCAGCCACGAGTATCTTCCTGTGTATCTTGGCTATATTTTTGTGTCTTTGAGCCTCCCTGTTTTAATGAACGGGAAGATAGACTGGCAGACCTTAATAATCGTTTATGTACTAATTTGCTTCTTTGTTACTTTCTCGAAAACATTGTGTTTCAATCCTCTTTTCATTATATTCGGTTATGGTTATTATCAGGTGACAACAAAGAACGGGGTAAAAGTATTTGTGATAACAAAAAGAAAGATTAAGAAAGGAGAAGACAATCTTATTTTCGAACATCTGCATAAAGTAAATGAATTGGTTTTCATTGATACTGACAATGATTAACGTTTTTTAATTATGAGTGTTTTTGTGGCTAAGCTCAAAGAAGATGAGCATCGTTGGTATAAGCTAAAGGATAACGTCCAAAACGAAGATTATGACAGTATATCTTTGGTGGATTCCGTTGCCTATGATCCAAACAATACTGTAGCAGGGCAATGGTTTAGAATCGAAGATTTTGAGCATAAGGATGGCTTTCTGAATATTCTTAAAGAAGACTTTGATGTAGTTGACTTAGAGAGCCTAACTAATGAACAATTTGTGGGGAAAACGATTGATTTCATTGCATATTATCAAGACCACAAGTATTATATACAAAAATTCACTAAGGGTAACTTCATGAAGAAAAAGTGGTTCTCATGGGATGGAGATGCCGTAGAGTATAATGAAAAGGATGATATTGTGTTTATCAATCCAGAGCCGAACTGCATATATGATAATGTGAGTAAACGAATATACTTCAAGGATATCGCGAAGGCATATAATGTGTTCGGAGGACTGAGAATCGATTATAAAGCAGCGACGGATGCGGAAACCACTCGAATGTTACAATTAGATATTCTTAAGACAGACAATTTCACCGTACAGGATGTGGGTGTTTCTAATCGTAAAAGAATCACTTCAATTCTTGCTAAATATGAGAACTATGAACCGGATAAGAAGAATACCATAAAGCAGTATATTCGAGAAAAGGTAGGCAATAATTTAGAGTACGATGAAGATGCAGGGCAGTTTGTCGTGAAAAATGACAAGCATTTGAAGTTACTTCTCTACGGAATTCAGCAACGGTTTTACCAACCGCCGCTTGAGAAAGAAGTGCAAATTGCTACGGCAACCACAGGGATATCGAATATCCTTTAGTGTTTAGGCTTTTTGAAATTATTCTTCACCTCCGTCGGTAGCAATCCGTCCGCGAACTTGCAAACTACTGCATTGTTGAAAACCATATGAAGAAAGAAACTCAAGAGTGCCTCCAAAGAATCGCTGAACGCTTGTGGAATGGTCACGCAAGTGTTTTTGTAGGTGCGGGTTTTAGTAAGAATGCTCAACTTGCCCCTGGCGGCGTTTTGCCGCCCAACTGGGATGAGTTGGGTAACTTGTTCTTTGAAAAGACGCGAAAGCATAAGCCAAAGAAGAATGATCTTGCGTATGCCAATGTGCTAAGGTTGGCTGAAGATGTTGAGAATATGTATGGGAAGGCAGAATTGACTAACTTGATTCGAGGTTCCATCAATGATGACAAGTTGCTGCCATCAGATATGCATTTACGACTTCTTGCACTGCCTTGGAAGGATGTATATACGACCAATTATGATACATTGCTAGAGAGGGCAGCATCACGCCTTAATGAACAAGGTCGTAGGTTTTACTCCATTATCCGATTTGATGAAGCTATTGGTATGGAAACGCCTCCTTTCCTAATGAAGCTGCATGGCGATATCAATGAGCCTCAATCGATTATTATATCCGAGGAAGATTATCGGACATACCCCTCTAAGCATAAGGCAATGATAAACCATATTCAGCATGCTATCATGCTGGATACAATGGTTCTGATTGGCTTTTCCGGGAATGATCCAAACTTTCTGCAATGGTTAGGATGGGTTCGTGATGCCTTGAAAAACAATCAGAGAAAGGTTTATCTACTGTCTGTTGACGGCGTACCGGATGCCGTTAAGAAAACCTTTGAAAAGAAGAATATAATTGTCGTCGATTTGAAAGGGGGAGCCAGGAAAGAAGCCACTCCCACTGAGAACATATTAGATGCAATCAGCTTTCTGGAGGGCTTTATTTCTCAAAAAGAACAAGAAAGGTCGCAGTACAGAAATAGCGCTTTGACCTGGGGACAGACTTCTAACAGAGATGAAAACATAGAACAACAATATACCAGATGGAAACAAGAGCGTGGGGCTTATCCGGGTTGGCTTGTCATGCCTAGAGAAAAAAGGGAAAATTGGGCAAGCCTTGACGGGTTTAGCTTGTCTCTAGATAAAATAGAAAAACTGAGCAAGGAGGATCAGCTACTGTATTTGGATTTGTTCAACTGGCGTATTGAGAGGAGCCTGTTCCCTATTGATAACCAATGGGAACAGATTTATCTTTCGGTATTGGACCAGTTTAGGCCTTTTTCAAGAAGATGTCGTGACGAGATTAGAGTTGCATGGACTAATCTTAAGTTGGGCTTGCTGCGTTTATATCGTCAAGAAGGATGGACGGCAAAATGGCAGACGCTTCGAGATGAGTTGGATGTTTGTGCCGCAAAGTTTCAAGAGGAACAACGTTGTCGCTTTTATTATGAGCAGGCATTGGCAGCTGTCTATCAGAATGATTTCTTCTTATTGGAGAGAGTTTTGAATTCATGGGAGGAGTGTGAGTTAGATCCCTACTGGGACATTCGCCGTGGAGCTATGTGGGCGGAATATTTATCTCTGGAAAAAGGGCGAGGGATAACGCAAGAAGCATTCAAGTCTATCTGTGCGTATCTGGATTCAGCGAGTAATGAGGCGGAGTGTTTCTATTGGGCATCTAGAAAAGTACATGCTCATACCGTATGGAATAGTATGTCTCAGGCTAATTTTTCGGATAAAAACAACGAGACATCAGCAGCGCGCCAAACATGGTCAGAGCTTAAACCCTATGATGACATCTGGTATGAAAGAGAATTTTTTGACGCAAACGTTCGTGCCATAGAAGATGCACTGCGTGTAAAAACCAGGGTGGCATCGTTTAGATTGGGGCACTCCAGAACGACCACGAATCTTAGTGGTAATTCCAAAGATTATCGTGTGGCATATGCTTACTTCATCTATTACGAAGAAACAGGATTTCCTATTCATCTGCCTTACTTAAGCACTGTAAAGAAAGAAACATTGGGGAATGCACTGTCCGTAATGGGGTATTGTTCCCCCGCAATTGCTGCGTGTTGGTTGCTTCGTTCTGGTGATTCCAAACTGGTCTCGTCTATTTATCACCGCAGATTTCTTGAGAGAACGAGATACGAGGATGTTGATGCGCTGTACAAGAAGTACCTTAAGTGTTTGGAAGACCTTTTAGCTGCAGACAAATTGGATGATATTCCCTCATGGTCACATGCCTTACGTGGTGTGCTTCCAGAGATCTTAGCCCGACTTTGTATGAAGACATCATATGATTCTCGCGTTAAAACGCTAAATCTCATTGAGATGATATTTCAGGATAAGTTCTCTATACATTTTGAAGGCATTGACCATTTGCTGTCATCTTTAATGTCAACTTTCACGAAAACTGAAATTAAAGGTTTGATTCAGCGTCTTGCTGCAATGCCAATAGCCAAGGATAGATTCGATGACTGCCGTTTAGAACCACTGTTTTACGTACACATTTCTGTTGCTCTTAGTCAGAAGTCATTCAGTGCGGTTGCAGATGATTTACTGAGGCGTGTTGGCATAAATGAGAATGATGACAAGGCGCTTTTCTATCGGCTATTGTTCCTTTATAAATGTGGAGCACTGTCGGAGGAACAGGAACAAAGACTTGCAGGTGCCCTTTGGACAAATGTTGATGATAAAGGTTTTCCTCGCAGGACTATTTTCCATCGTTTTGCTTTCTTGTCTTTCCCCCATCCAGCAGACATCAACCCTCAAGAATTGCTAAAAGATTATTTTCGAACGACACCAATCCCGATTGTTGGTACAGGAAGCTCCGTTTCTTTTTATGGAGGTTCAGTTCCTATATTCAACGATATTAAGGGCACTACCAATTCGGACATTCATTTTACGTGGGATGTGCCTCTTCTGAATCAATTGTGTGGCAAGCTGATACAGATGTGGGAATCAGATAAGCATCACCTAATTGGAAATGATGAGGCCGTTTTAGCCTTTTCAGTAAAGGAAGAAATTCAAAACCGTTTTTCGGATGTTGAAGCAATCATTGTCGGTGTCATAGCTCCACGTATTGAACTTGTTAATGAAACCAATAGGCAGGGCTTATTGTTGATGGCTACAGAGTTCGAGAGCTATGGATTACCATCTGTTCGAATGAGGTCCGCACTTGAAACAACATTGGAAGGCGCAGAAGACTTGAAAAGAGAAATGCCGGAGCGTTTGGCTTCTCCCGATGATAGACTCCTTGCAGACTGTATTAATGCAATAATATATCTAGGTAACAAAGGAGCGGATATTAATGATTGGGTAGAAATTTTAAGCGAATACTTTCGGGGAAATGCAGAACAAGGAAGGATTGCAATAATCAGTGCCCTTGGCATTATATTGTCGCAAAAAGACTACTTAGGTTATGGGACCATTCGCTCAAATCTTCTTATGGGTCTTAATCGCCTCTATGCATTAACGCAAATAGAATCTACGGATAGTGAACTCCAAGCCAATGAGAAATTGTATCTGAGGAAAATGGTCGCACCAATCGTACTACAGCTACTGAAAGATAAAAGTAATACCGATGCTAACCTATCCGAATGGAAAACCTATTATGTCTCCCCGGAAACATGTTTGGATATTAAGAATAGCTTTCTAGATAAAACTGAATAGACTTGATAATACAATGCATTTCGAGGATATCGATATTAATGCAATACGACAAATGCTCTGGAAGAATGAGGAGGACAGGTTGTTTGGCAAGAATGTAACAAAGCAGCAGGATAATCCGGAGTTCCATCCCATCAAGCGAGGCGCGAATGACAAGACTGTGTTTCAGGAAACGCTATACATATCGAAGTTAAGTCTTTGACAAATCTATTTTTATCGAAGTTTATTCTGACGTATTTTGATTTTTATCGATGTTTTCGTATCTTGCACGGTGCAAATACAATGATATGATGACCGTACAACAGATACTTTCAATCCTCTCTTCCCAAAAGGAAGAATTAAAGTCAAATGAACTCGCCTCCTTCGTGAGCCGTTATGAAGAACCGCTTATAAACCTTGATAGCAAGATGGCTCAGGTGGTTATCGGGGTCAGGCGTAGTGGGAAATCGACCATCTGCGAGAAAGTCCTGCGTGAGAAGGTAGGCGATTTTGCGTATGTCAACTTCGACGATGAACGACTGGTCTCTCTGAAGACCGGGGAACTCGACACGCTTCTGGAGGCGCTTTACCGACTGAACGGAGACTTCAAGTATCTGTTCCTGGATGAGATTCAGAACATCGACGGATGGCAGTTGTTCGTCAACCGCCTCCTCCGGCAGAAGATACACATCCTTATAACCGGCTCGAACTCCAAGCTCTTGAGCAGCGAACTGATGACGCATCTGACAGGGCGGCATAGCCGGATCAACCTGTATCCGTTCTCGTTCTCCGAGTATTGCGGCATTACCGGGGTTGATACCAAGTCTTACTCGACCAAGGCCCGGGCATTACGCAAGAACGCCCTGGAGAAGTATCTGTCGGAAGGAGGTTTCCCTGAGATGATTTCGGAAACAAACCGCGTCGGATACATCAGCGGGCTTCTTGATGCCATTATCAATACAGACATCGCCAAGCGTTTCAAGATCCGGCACAAGGATGTTCTCAGGCGGATGGCAACGTACCTGTCGGACAATTACTGCCGCGAATTCATCGCCAAGACTGTTGCTGTAGAGTTTGGTATATCAGACCACACTGCCGAGAATTATTACTCATACCTCAAGCAGGCCTTCCTGCTGATTGGTATCAACAAGTTCTCTTTCAAAAGCAAAGACCGGATCCGAAACGAGAAAGTCTATGTTGTTGATACAGCACTGGCAACCGATAAAGAGGGGACCATCGCCAGTGAGAATCTTGGCTGGCGCCTGGAGAACGTTATCTGCGCTGAACTTCTGCGCAGGTGCAAACCTCTTTTCCACGATTTATTCTATTACAAATCTGCCAGTCATGAAGTTGATTTCGTCGTGGCTGACGGAGGAAAACCTGTTGAACTAATCCAAGTGAGCTATGACATTTCATCCTCTAAAACTCGGAATAGGGAACTAAACGGCTTGCTTGCCGGCGCCAAAGATCTCAAGTGTGAGAAGCTGACACTGATTACATTTGACACGGCTGAGACCGTCAGTATGAACGGCCACACCATCGAAATAGTTCCGGCAATAGACTGGCTCTGCCAGAGATAGCCAATGTGTAATTGTTTGATAATAAGCCTGTTCGTTTGAAATAATACATTGGATATAATGGAATTAGATCTGAACATATTCTTTGCTTCAGGCGATCTTGAAGGATAAGTTGTTGATGGCTAGACCGTGGTATCAAAGTTGGCCAGCCCCGACAGGGCGAAACATGAGACCGGAGGAAACATCTCCACTTGCTATAAGGTTGAAAAGGATGGGGAATCCGCTTTTATGAAGGTCTTGGATTACCCGAAAATAATGATGATGAGAGGGGGCCTTATGACGTGAACTGAAAAAAGTAGACACTATACGAGGAGCAAAAAGAATCAAACATATAGTGAAAAATGGAAAAAAGAATTGGTTAACGGTGTATTGTGGCATTGACAGCGTGCCGGCTTCCCTTGTTTCCCATGAGAGTTGGCAGGGGCTGATTCGGGCTCAAAACCCGGCCGAAGGCCGACCGCCTTTTATTCACGTCTGTACTTATTCCGTATAAGATGGTTTCGTTCACAACGGTAGCGATGTTATTTCATGTTCAAAGGCAAACCTTGCCGGCTGGCCAATATGTGACGGACGAGGATATGAGGTACGTCGTGGATTGCATTCGGGAGGCGATTGTTAAGTAGGGTAGGAGCTGTTTGGCTTGGCACCTTAGTGCTTGGCTTGAGTTACGCATGTGCTCCTTTCATTTAGCTAGCTCACGTTTAGGCTATCGGCTTTAGGCATGGGCGCTTAACTTCGCCCCGTCAGGCAGAGTGGGAACCCTCTCGATGTACCGTGGTGTCATGCGTCCATATCCTCACACACGATCAACGGAGGCCCTTGAAGGCTTCGCTGCTTATCGCGGCTGTCAGGCCGGGTGCAACTATGCTGAGGCGTTCGAGGTTATACTAAGAAGGCAGTGAGTGTCAAGTGTGAGTTGTGATTTCGTTGAGATAGAGCATGTTTTTTGCGCTAATAACCATTAATGCGCTTTGGAATATCTTTGAAAAAGATTATCTTTGTGAAAGATATTTAAAACTGTATGCTATTCAAGAAGTTTATTGACAGAAAGTCTGATGTTGTGAGGCTAGGAGAGGCATTGAAGAGGCCTGGCAGCCAATTCATCGTGGTTTATGGGCGGAGACGAATCGGAAAGTCTTCACTCATAAAAAACGTGATGGACTTAGGCCGGGATTTCTACTTCTTGAGTGATCAGACTTCGGAGCAGAATCAGCGGGTCTTGTTCTCTCGCATAGTGTCCGGGAGTGTGGATGGCTTCGACAAGGTGGTTTATCCTGACTGGGAGACGTTATTCCGGGCACTCAACAACCAACTGAAGTCAAGGGTGACAGTCTGCCTCGATGAGTTCCCCTACATGGTCAAAAGTTGTCCTTCATTGCCATCTGTCCTTCAGAAGCTGCTTAATTTCCATATCTTCAAGTTTAATCTTATCTTGTGTGGCTCATCACAACAAATGATGTACAGTTGCGTCATGGACAAGAAGTCTCCGTTGTACGGACTTGCTGATGAGATCATAAAGCTCTCCCCGATTCCTGCGAAATTTGTCCCAGAAGCACTGAATTGTGATGCAGTACATGCTGTAAAGGAATATTCCGTCTGGGGAGGAATCCCCAGATATTGGGAACTGCGGAATGACTATCCTGATTGTGAGACGGCGATAAGAAAATTGCTTCTGGACACCCAAGGAATTCTGTTGGAGGAGCCGCAAAGGTTGCTTCGGGATGACATGCGTGACACAGTCCAGTCCATGACTTTGCTATCTATAATCGGAGACGGCGCCAACAAACTGTCCGAGATAGCGTCCCGGGCCGGCAAGCCTGCAAGCGAAATTACAGAGCCACTTAAGAAACTTAGGGATTTAGGCTATGTGCGTCGGGAGATTCCATATGGCGAGAACGAGAAGAATAGCAAGAAGGGGCTTTACTTCATCACGGATCCTTTGTTCCGGTTTCACTTTAGATTTGTCTCCCCGTATGCCTCGTTACTGGAGGTTGGAGCGGAAGAGACTGTTATGTCAATGGTAAAAAAGCAGTTTTCATCCTTTACCAGTGAGTGTTGGGAGTTGATGTGCCGGAAGTATGTGAGTGGAAGGGGCATCGATGGCGTCATTTACAACAAGGCTTCCCGCTGGTGGGGAAAGATATTCACAGACAATGACAAAGATGGGCGAATGGTTGAGCTTGATGTTGTCGCTGAATCATTGGATAGAAAGCACATCCTTGTCGGTGAGTGCAAATGGACCGGAAATGAGGATGCCGCCGCTCTGACCGCCAGACTTCAGGCAATAATTCCTCACCTTCCGTTTCTGAAGAAGGCGCAGACCGTTCATGTGGCCCTGTTCACCAAAGTGCCGCCTAAGAATGCTGGGGCGGCCAGAGTGTTCCTTCCGGAAGATGTCTTGAAATAACCTTTGTTTGAACCGAGACCTTTTTTGTATCTTTGTGGTGTTGATAATTGATTAGGAGAAGTGATTATGCTGATAGATTCCACTTTGTTAGACAACCTGACCGAGGAGGCGAGGCGGTCGCCGAGGTTGAGGATGAATTATGATCTGCGGAACTCTTCGGGGGATGGGTCGCAGAGGATGTTGAACGCTATGGAGCCGGGAACGTTGATTCCGGTGCACCGGCACACGAAGTCGTCGGAGACGGTGGTGGTGATCAGGGGGGCGATACGGCAGAATTTCTATGACGATGGCGGGAACGTGACCGAGTCCGTCATCTACAGGGCGGGGGCGCCGGTCCCGATCTGCGTTGTCCCTATCAATGCCTGGCACAATTCTGAATCACTGGAGACAGGGACCATCATATTCGAAGCCAAGGACGGAGCGTACGAACCGCTTGGAGATGAGGACATATTGAAAAGATAATGCGGCATGCCGCCGTGTACATAAGGCTATGTCCGGAAGTAGCGGCGACAGATCAGACATGATTACTCAGAACAATTGAATATGTGGCCTTTCACGAGAAAACGCACCCTTGGCGACATCGGAATATTCAATGGCCTCACTGACTGTCACTCCCACATTCTTCCGGGGGTGGATGACGGGGTGAGGACGATGGAGGAGTCTCTGGCGATTCTGGACCGCTACGAAAGATTGGGGATGAAGACCGTTTGGTTGACTCCGCACATCATGGAGGATGTCCCCAACAAGACGGCTGACCTGAAAGAACGCTTCAACCTCCTCTGCCAGAATTACAAAGGAGGATTGCGCCTTCACCTTGGGGCGGAGAATATGATAGACAACCTCTTCGAGGAGCGTCTCGCGGCAGGGGATCTGCTGACAATGGGGGAGCGACACGATCATCTTTTGGTGGAGACCTCCTATTTCACGCCGCCTTACGGATTCTATGACACACTCGAGACCATAAAGTCCAAAGGTATGTACCCGATTATAGCCCACCCGGAAAGGTACATCTACATGTCGGAAGATGACTATGCCCGCCTCCGGTCCATGGGGGTTCTCTTCCAGCTGAATCTGTTCTCTCTTGCCGGCCTGTATGGACGGCGGGCAAAGAAAGTGGCCGAGTTGCTGCTGAAAAAAGGTTATTATGATTTCACTGGAACCGACATCCACACGATCCGCATCCTTGACGGCTGTCTGGAGGCTCCGATAACGCCAAAAACATTGAACGGTTTTAAAGATTTGTGATGAAATCGCAAAATGTGTTAAAATCTGAAAGAAATTTTTGAATATTTGAGATTTTTCGTAACTTGTAGCCGAAATAACACAAAAACTGTAAACCGCTACGAGTTATGTCAGAGAAGAAACTTCTTTTGGGTGACGAGGCCTTGGCCCTGGGAGCGTTGCATGCCGGACTATCCGGCGTGTATGCCTATCCCGGCACGCCTTCGACTGAAATAACTGAATATATCCAGTCCCACCCTCTCACAAAAGAGCGCGGAATCCATTGCGACTGGTCTTCCAACGAGAAGACGGCGATGGAGTCCGCGCTTGGCGTTTCATATTCGGGAAAACGCGCGCTTGTGTGCATGAAGCACGTCGGCATGAATGTCTGCGCCGACGCTTTCGTCAATTCGGCTGTCACCGGGGCCAACGGTGGCCTTGTGGTCGTGGCTTGCGATGATCCATCGCAGCACTCCTCGCAGAATGAGCAGGATTCAAGGTTCTACGCCGACTTCGCGATGATGCCTTGCTTCGAGCCTTCGAACCAACAGGAGGCCTACGACATGGTGCGCGAGGCGTTCGACTATTCCGAGGCCAATCATATTCCTGTGCTCATGCGCCTTACAACCCGCATGGCGCATTCCAGGGCTGTCGTTGAGGCGGGGGAGATCCGCCGCGAGAACGAGGTTCATTTCCCGGACGAGCTTCACGAGAAGAACTGGGTGACCCTGCCGGTCAACGCCAGGAAGCGTATCTGTCAGCTGGCTGACGATGTGTTGTCATTCGAGAACGATTCCGTGGCCTCTTCGGACAATAGTTATGTCGAGGGGCACAACCACAGGATGGGAATCATCGCCTGCGGAATCGCCTGGAACTATCTGATGGAGAGCTTCCCTGACGGATGCCCGTATCCGACTTTGAAGGTGACCCGCTATCCGTTCCCTAAGGCTTTGGCAAGGGAGATGGCAGCCACGTGCGACGCCATCCTTGTGCTTGAGGAGGGACAGCCTCTCATCGAGGAGAAGCTGCGCGGCATCCTTTACGATCCGGATGACAGAAGGTGGACGAAGATCCAAGGCCGTCTTGACGGCACTCTTCCAAGGACCGGCGAACTCACACCTGACTGCGTGCGCGTCGCCCTTGGCCTGCCGCCGATGGAGACATATTCAAAATCAGAGGTAGCTGTCCCTCGTCCGCCGGCGCTTTGCCAGGGATGCGGCCACAGGGATTTCTACACCGCGCTTAATGTGGTGCTTAAGGAATATGCCCCTACGGCACGTGTGTTCAGTGACATAGGTTGCTACACTCTTGGATATATGCCGCCTTTCAACTCGTTCCAGACCTGCGTCGAGATGGGCGCTTCCATCACTATGGCGCTTGGTGCCGCCAATTCCGGTGTGTGGCCTGCCGTGGCGGTGATCGGAGACTCCACATTCACCCACAGCGGGATGACCGGCCTTCTGGACTGCGTCAACGCCGGGGCGAGCGTCACGATCTGCATCTCGGACAACCTGACGACCGGAATGACCGGAGGTCAGGACTCCGCCGGAACGGGAAAACTGGAGGAGATCTGCAAGGGACTCGGAGTCGAGCCGGAGCACATTAGGACAATCATTCCTCTTCCTAAGAATTATCCGGATATGGAGAAGGTGATCGACGAGGAACTCAACTACAGCGGCGTGTCAGTCATCATCTGTCGCCGTGAATGCATTCAGACAGCTAAACGCCACGCGGCTGCCAACAAAAAAGCGTAATCGATATGGCAAAGAAAGACATTATATTATCTGGTGTCGGGGGACAGGGGATTCTCTCGATAGCAACGGTGATCGGTTGGGCGGCGCTTGACCAGAACCTTCATCTGAAACAGGCCGAGGTGCACGGAATGAGCCAGAGAGGCGGAGATGTGCAGAGCAACCTGCGCATCAGCACCGAGAGAATCTGGAGCGACCTGATCCCGAAAGGGGAGTGCGACCTTATCCTTTCGCTGGAGCCGATGGAGGCCCTCCGCTACCTGCCTTGGCTCTCAAAGGGCGGCTGGATAGTGACAAACTCCACCCCGTTTGTGAATATTCCGAATTACCCTCCTGTCGAGGAGATCACCGCCGTGCTTCAGAAAATCGGCAATGTCATAACATTGGACTGTGATGAGATCGCGAAGCAGACGGGCTCTCCACGCAGCGCTAATATGGTCCTGCTGGGCGCTTCCGCCGCAGTTCTTGAGATCCTTGATCCTGAGAAACTCCGTGAGGGAATCACCAACGTATTCTCCCGCAAGGGCGAGAAGATAGTTGAAATGAATATAGCGGCCTTCAACGCCGGACTGGAGGTCTCCAAAAACTTCTCGAAATGAAACCGGTCTCCAGACAATCCATAGACGAAGTCCTGCGAAGACTTGACATAGCGGACATCGGACGGACCACAATCCGCCAGTGTGTCAACGTCTCCCACGAACTGGAGAAACTGTCCGGAGAGAAGTTCGTGCATCTTGAGTTCGGTATTCCCGGCCTGAACGCTTGCCAGATAGGAATCGACGCTCAGAAAAAGGCGTTGGATTCCGGAGAGGCTTCGGTCTATCCTCCCGTCTGCGGAATCCCTGAGCTGAAGGAGAACGGCTCGCGCTTCATCAAGGCCTTTGTCGGCGTGGACATCTCCACGGAAGGGATCGTGCCGACTGTCGGCTCGATGCAGGGATGCTACAACCTTCTGCTGGAGTGCATCCAGATGAATCCCTCGAAAGACACAGTTGTCTATCTCAATCCTGGTTTCCCGTCGCATTACGTTCAGGCAAAGGTGCTTGGATTCAAGACGCGGATGTTCGACCTCTATGATTTCCGGGGGGAGAAGTTCCGTGAGAAGATCGAGGAGGTATTCGGTGACGGACGGGTCGCCGCTATAGTATATTCAAACCCTAACAATCCGTCCTGGGTTTGCCTGACCGAGGATGAGTTGAAGAGTCTGGGTGAGCTTTGCACCAAGTACGATGTGGTCGCTCTGGAGGATATGGCGTACCTTTGTATGGATTTCCGGAAGAACCGTTCCGTGCCGTTCGAGCCGCCATATCAGCCGACCGTCGCTCGCTATACCGACAACTGCGTGCTGATGATCTCCGCCTCGAAGATATTCAGTTACGCCGGGGAACGAATCGCTATGGTCGCTATTTCGGACAAACTCTATCACAGGGAATATCCCGCGCTCCGCGAACGCTACGGCCTCGGCCGCTTCGGCGACAATTTCTCACTTACCTACCTCTATGTCAATTCATCAAGCTGCTCTCACTCAGCGCAGTTCGCTTTCGCGGCGATGCTTAAAGCGGCGGCGGACGGTGAATATGACTTCGTCGGTGAGATGCGTGAATATGGCCGTAGGGCAGGAAAGGCAAAGGAAATATTTCTGCGCCACGGGTTCCACATCGTGTATGACAAGGATCTGGATGAGGCTGTGAGTGATGGTTTCTTCTTCACGATCGGCTATGATGGCCTGACCGGCAGCCAGTTGCTGCTGAATCTGCTTCGCTGCGGAATCTGCGCCATCACGATGGTCGCCACGAGAAGCACCCGGGAAGGCATAAGGGTCTGTGTTTCGATGCTGAATTCCGAGGATGATTTCCGTGCGCTGGATGAGCGTCTTGGACTCTTTGTCGTACTTTATGAGTCTGGTGATTAATTATTTAGAGAATATTGCTTATGAAATACGTTAGTGCCGACGAGGCCGTAAAACTCGTAAAGTCAGGTGACTGGGTCTTCTTTCAGGGAAGCACCGCCGTGCCTGTGATCATTCAGGAGGCTCTTGCCCGCCGCGCTGATGAGCTCCGTGGTGTGAACATCGTCTCCGGTTTCAACATAACTAAAGGCCCGGCTCCGTTCTGCAAGCCTGAGTACAAGGATTCGTTTTTTGTGAACAGCCTTTTCCTGTGCGCCGACCAGCGTCAATATGTCGCAGAGGGTTACGGAAGCCTCATTCCGGGATTCTTGGGTGAGCTTCCGTCATTGATCCGCCGTCACGAGATTCCGATCGATGTGGCGTGCATCAACTGCTCTCTTCCGGACGAGAACGGCTATTGCAGCTACAACATCTCCGCTGACCTGGCCCAGCCAGCCGTCGAGGCCGCCAAAATTGTGATCGCCCAGGTGAACAAGAGCATTCCGTACCTTTACGGCACGGCTATGATTCACGAGTCTCAGATCACGGCCGCCATCGAGTGCGATGACCCTCCTGTGGATATGCAGTTCGGTCCTCCGACCGAGATCGAGTCGGCCATAGGCTCGTACATCGCCGCCGAGATTCCGGATGGAGCCACCCTACAGATAGGTGTCGGCGGCATTCCGAACGCCATTCTGAACGGCCTCAAGGACCACAAGCATCTCGGCCTGCACACCGAGGCGATGACCGACGGGGTGTTCCGTCTGATGCAGACGGGCGTGATTGACAATTCGTTGAAGAAGGTTGAGCCCGGCCGCAGTGTCGCATGTCTGGCCCTTGGTTCCCGACATATGTACGAGTACCTCGACCACAACAAGGACGCGATGTTCTACGATGTGAGCTGGACGAACGATCCGCAGCGCATCCGTCAGAACCCGAACGCTATGGCCATCAATTCCGCCATCGAGGTGGATCTGACTGGCCAGATCTGCGCTGACAGCATCGGTGACATGATCTTCTCCAGCGTCGGCGGCCAGCACGACTTTATGTACGGTGCTGCCCTTTCGGAAGGCGGAAAGACTTTCATCGCCCTGCCGTCCCGCACCGCCAAAGGCCGCGGCAAGATTGTCGCCCACCTCGCTCCGGGAGCCGGTGTGGTCACAACCCGTTTCCAGACCCAATACGTTGTCACTGAATATGGTTGTGTCTATCTCCGCAACAAGAACCTTGCGCAGCGAGCCAAGGCCCTCATCTCCATCGCCCACCCGGACGACCGTGAAGCCCTTGAGCGTGCCGCCTGCGAACGCTTCGGCTATTCCTTCCTGCGTTTGAAGTAGTTCTTAAACATTCCTGACAAACTCCAGCAGAACAGAATTGTAGGCCTTGTCCTCCTCCGGCATTCCGAACGAACCGGTGATGAAATGCTCATCACCCTCTACAATGTATGTACGGATTTCATTGCTGACTGTCGCGGCCTTTTTCGTCAGCTTCTCGAAACAGATGAACGGCACCTGACTGTCTTTGCGGCTCTGCATCATCAGAGCGGGCCTTCCATGCAGATTGCCGATTGACTCCAAAGGTGTGGCATTGAATCCGTTGACTCCGAACTTTAGTCCGGCGTAAAGCGCTGTCGTGAGCTTTACCGGGTAGGCGAGCACCGGCGTGATGAATCTACTGAACTGCCAGCCCATGAAATCCTGAACCGATGAATATGCCGACAGGGTGATGAGTGCGTGGCTGTCCCCGTGCCCACGGAGATCCGGCATTAGAGTGGTGAGTCCAATCTCGCGGAACTCTCTGGCGTGGCCGTAAAACGCTGTGGCCGAAGGATTCTCGATGCCTGAGATGCAGATGACCGCACCCTTGACCTCACCTTCCGGCTTGACTTCAAGCGTGTGGATCCTGAATCCGTCCGCTGTTGTGAGCCAAAGCGTGTCCGGATCCGGCAGCCCGGCCTCCTCCGCCCTGTACACCCGATGGTAAGTGACGTGCTTGTCGCAGAACAGATGCTGCAACCCCGCCGCCTCACCGCTGTCCACCCAGCGTGTAACTCGTACGGAATCATATTGCAAAATTAGTCAGAATACGCCTCCCGCCAATGCTTCCTGATGGACAATGGTGTTGTGCAACGTCTTGATACACTGATCAGTTCTTTCGAGTGCTGTGGACATTAAACGGCTTTCCCTGTTCTAACCTGTCTGACGGCGGCTGCTTCCCATCTTGGAATATGGTAGGACATCAACGCGTGTGAATATTCAACCTATTTTCACCCGAGTTGATCGTTTGTGAACCTGACGGGTGAGATTAGGGCATATTCTCACCCGGTTCTGTTAGGTGGAGAAAAAAAGTTATGGCAATTGCGGGTGTGAAACGGTTGACTTCCCGGATATTATTCTTATATTTGCGACGTACTGAATGCCGCGGAACATAGAATCCGCAAAGCGAGTTAGGTTATATCGCACCTGACTCGTTTTTGTTTTCAGTAAGCCTCGGGTGCCGAAAGGCCATTATCGCCCCCGAGACTGATTACCAATAACATTCTGGGTGAGAATATGGCGGTTTCTCACCCGAGTTAAACCTGAACATTATGAAAAAGATCTCTTATGCTGAGTCTGAAAGAATGTGTGAGGCTACATTCCGTGGCTGTGATGCCTGGTGGCATCTTTACACTGCCGGGAAAATGTCATCGATGTTGTTTGTTGACGATGACGATTATCGTTATGCGATGAATCTGCTGGCCAGATGTCATAAGGAAACCGGCTCCATCACCATCGTCGCCTTTGAGATTATGAGCAATCATATTCATATAGTGTTGTGTGGAAGTGAACATAACGCAAGGCGTCTTTTCGATCTTTTTCGGCGGAGACTCTGCCGGTATCTCACAAAAAAGAACAGCGGCGCGGATATGAAATCATTCCGGATGAGCCTGAAATCTGTCTGTGATCTGAGAACACTCAGAAACACAATCGTCTATGTGAACCGTAACGGGTACGTCGTGAACCCGGCGTACACTCCTTTCTCTTACCCGTGGGGTACAGGGAGGTATTATTTCAATGACTTTCCTTTGGAAAAAAGGCTGGAGGATCTGGGCTACATTCAAACCCGGAAAATGTTAAGAAGCCGTAGCCCTGAACTGCCGGGAGACTATCTTGTGATTGAAGGGCATATCGCTCCGCCTTCATATTGCTCCTTGAAACTGGGAATGTCTCTTTTCCGCAATGCGCATCATTATTTCTCAATGGTCAGCAAGAGCGTCGAGGCTTATGGAGAGTTGGCCGCGGAATTGGATGATGGTGAGTTCTTGACTGACACGGAGTTGTTCACACAGGTTGTCAAATTGTTGAAGGCCGATTATGGAGCCGTAAAGATGAAAGATCTGAGTCCCGCGCAGAAACAAGACTTGGCAAGGAAACTTCGTTATGATTACCATTCGTCCAACGGCCAGATAAGGCGTACTCTTAATATGACTCAGTATGAGGTTGACTCTCTGTTTCCGTTAACTGCCGGTGGCTCGTAACCATCTCGGGAGCGGTACCGGCCTTCCCGCACCGGAGGCTGATAACCAGAAACTTATGGGGTGAGGATATGGCGGTTTCTCACCCATGAATATCATCGTACGGTCTTTGGGGTGAAAATCGGTTGTTATCTCACCCGTGAGGTTGTCGATGGCTGACGAGTCAATTACACAAAACGAGGGCGGCTATGAATTATTAGCCGTCCTCGTTTTTATACTTGGAACTCCCTTGGGGTTACTGCTTTACGAAAAGGGAGGCGAAACCGAACATTTCCGAACTGAAAGCACTGTCATCCCACCAGTTCTCTCCGAACGGCGGCTTGTCATAGTCACGGAATTCAGTAACAAGCCTGCCGTCGAGTATTGTGAACACGATAACGGACTCGCCGATGACCTCTTTGTCCTTGCTGAATGCCCGGTTGGCTGCTGAGAGTTTGTAGTACATGTTTGTATGTTTGCCATAGTTGTCCTCTTCATCAGCTGCCATGAACATATTGCTTTCCTCGGCTGTATTCTTACCTGTTATTGTTCCTTTCGCTATCAGGTTCTTTGGCTCGGTTGGTGTTACTGTCGCCTCTCTGAAGTAATTCGCGAAATCGCCCTTGTCGTTAGGTGTTACGGTCACCACGCCCGAGTCATCCTTGGAAAAGGTCAGGGTGAATCCTTCATTCTTCAACGGGAGAAGTTCTGGCTTATCTTCCATTTCTTCAAAGAAGTAATCCACCTCATCCTTCGCGAACACCTTGCTGAACGTCCATGTTCCGAGAATAGCGTCCGGAACTTTTACTGAATAGAGGGTGTACTCCGCGCTCTCATTGTCACCCGGGATGAACCTCACGGCTGCGTCCATGTCCACGGTCACCCCTACCTTGTCCCCGTCCTTGAAGCCGTCCTTGAGGGAGAACTTGAACGTGGCTGTCGACTTGCCGGCCTTGAGGACGGCGTGAGGACCTGAATAGGTTTTGTTCGTGGCTTTGGTGGCCGGGTCGAAGACCACGTACGGAGCAGCCTCGCCGGTTATCTTGAGAGGAATGATCACGTCGTCGTTCAGGGAGAGCTTGTCGCCGGAGGTCACGCCGGTCACCTTGATCTTGGCGACATAGGAGCCTAGCACGTCCGCTTTGGTCAACTCGAATGAATATACAAGCGTCTCTTCCGGATCCGGAGCCACGATGGTGACGAACTTGGTTCCGAGGTCGTAGCCTGACGGACACTCGATCCCGAGGTTCAGAGGACTGGCCTGGGTCAGATTAAGATTCTTTACGCTGAATGTGCCGGAGGTCTCTCCGGCCTTGATCGTGACAGGAACGCCGGTCAGCTCGAAATCAGTCCCCGCATTCGCTCCTGAGGAGTTGATCATGACACTGACATTCTCGGTGGCCGGCTCGCTGAGGATGACCTTCACATCGACGCTGCGCTTGGCATAGGCGGTGTAGAGGCTTTTCTCAAACTCGACAGTCGGCTTGTCATCCTTCTGGCATGACGAGATCGTCACCGCGGCCGCCGCGGCCGCCACAAATGTTAGAATTCGTTTAAACATACTGCTATAAATTAAAAAACAAAACTCTTTTCTTAAAAACACGAACCTCACTTGCCCTTGCCTGCGCTGACCGCCGCCTCGTATTCAGCCCTGATGGCCTTCAACTCCTCCCTTTCGGCGGCGGTGGGGATCTCACCTTTCGGTTTGATATAGCTTTTGGAGGCATCGGAAGTCTTCGGTGGAAGCTCATTGTAGGAGCATCCACAGAGGGTAGCGCCGACAAAAACAGCGACTAATATAGCAATTATATTTCTTTTTGTGTTCATAATGCTTGAAAATTGTAAGTTGTCATTAATAAACATAGCCAGGGTTCTGCTCCAGTCCCGGATTCAGATCCACGTCGGACTTGGAGATCGGAGAGGTGTAGAGGTACTCTCTCGTGGTGTATTTCAATCCGTTGCTGATCACCCACCACTCCGGGCAGCCGTTGCGCTTGAGCTCGTACCAGCGGTCGCCTTCCATGTAGAGTTCCTTACGTCTTTCATCGAAGATGGCCTGGAGAAGGGGAGTGACGGCCTTCCCCTGACAATCCACAACAATCCTGTCGTCGGGGCGGACAGCCGGAAGCGACGCCATTGTCAGGTCGGAGACATCCTCGATCCTGTTGCGGCGCAGCTCGTTCAGCAATCTGAGGGCGGAATCGTTGTCCCCTTTGTGATAGTAGGCCTCGGCCAGCATCAGCACGATCTCGGAGAGGCGGACCTTGCACTCGGGAGTCTTGACATTCATCCTTTTGCTGTTGAAGCTGGCCGCATAGCGGACATCCTTTTCAGGATTCTCTCCGAACAGTCTGATGAGTCTTGCGCTTGCCGGTCGGGAGGCCAGATAGCTTTTCGAGTAACTGAAGTACCAGTCCAGCTCGCTGGAGTTGTTGATGTGCGAGCGGACAAGCACCTCGCCCTTGGCTTCATATTGCGCGTTGATCATCCCGGCATATTCGGAAATCGGAGTGAGGGAGACGCCGCTGCTGGCGATGATTTCCTCGCAGAGGGAGACGACGCTGTCCCAGTTCTGGCACCAGAACTCCAGCTTCGCCTTGTAGGCCTTGATGATCCACTCCGTGAACAGGTACTTCGGATCCGTCGGCTTGAACGCCAACGCCTTGTCCAACTGAGCCTTGGCGTAGTCGTAGGTCTGGCGGATGGTGCCTCGCAGCGGCTTGTCGTTGATGCCGAAACTCTCCACGACAGGGATGCCCGGAAGCTCGCCGGCCTTGGCGTCCGACCACGGCTGGCAGAACTCCCTCAGCAGGTTGTAGTAGATGATCCCTTTCATTGAATATGCCGCCGAAAGCGCGCCCCGGGCGATGTCCGTGTCCCGGCCTGACATATTCTCAATCACTATGTTGCAGTCTCTGACAATCTTCCAGCTCTCCTCGTAGGCACGCTGGCGGCTGTCGATCTCCTCGCCGGCGAAGAACGTGAGGCTGGCGCTGGTGCGGATGTTGGCGTCGAGATTGTCGGCGCAGCCCTCAAGATGCTTGATGGCGTCCATATTCCCGATGACATATTCATCACCGCCGCCCTCGATGTCCCGCAGGCGGTTGTGGATGATCGCGGCGAATTCCTCGTCCGTCTCGGGGATGACCTCCCCCTGGGGCTGGACGTTGAGGTAGCCCCGGCAGCCGGCGGCACTGACCAGAAGGGCGAGGGCGGCGGCGCGCTTGAAGATGTTCATGAATATTCCCATGTTTTTCATTTCCGATTCTTTAGAATTCGACATTGATGCCTCCGGACACGCTTCTGGTGGTCGGATAGGTCGCTCCCGGGATCTCCGGGTCCATCCCATCGTAGCCCGTGAACGTGAAGAAGTTGTTCATCGAGATGTTGAAGCTCAATCCTCTCATCCTCAGTTTCTTGACAGCCTCCGAAGGCAGCGAGTAGGTCAGGATTATGGACTTGATGCGGACGTAGGAGTTGTTCTTCAGGTAGACCGCGTCGATGATGCTGTAGTCCATCGGGTTGTAGGACGAGAAGTTGTACCTGGCGTCGTAGTAGTCGTAGACGCGCGGGTACTTGACTCCGGTCGTGTGGGAAGGTGTCCATCTGTTCGTCCTGTCCTTCTCCACGTTGAGGTGGTTGCCGTAAAGGTCGCTGAACTGGGACTGGACGGTATCCGTGCTGACTCCGCTGTGGGAGGTGTTGCTGTAGCTGGCCGGGTAGCGCATCTTCTCGTAGGTCTTCGAGCCGAGGGAGAACATTCCGCTGACGCTGAGTTTCAGCTGCTTCCACGATGCGCTGAGGTTGAAGCCGCCGGTGTACGGCGCGATGGTGGTGCCGAGGAAGTAGCGGTAGTTGTCCGGCTTGTTGAGGTCGGTGGCCGTGGCGATCTGCGCGTCCGGACGGAGCCTGAACTGGTAGAGTCCCGTGTCGGAGGCTATCCCGGAGTATTTCCCGCTGAAGATCGCCCCGGTCGGGTAGCCTTCCACGTAGCGGTCCTTGGAGGTTATCCCGCTCTGGGAGACGGGCTTATATTTCAGAACCTTGTTGAAGTTGTAGGCGAAGTTGACGGCTGCGCTTACTGTCCAGTCCTTTTTCTGGAGCAGTTTGCCGTTGACCGTGACCTCCACGCCGTTGTTCATGATGTCGGCGGCGTTGAAGTAGACATAGGTGAATCCTGTCGTGCTCTGGACGGGCGAGGATGTGACCACGTCCGTGCTGAGGCGGTAGTAATATTCAGTGTTCACCGTGAGCCGGTCCTTCCAGAGGCCGAAGTCCAGTCCCACCTTCGCGTCTTGGGTCTTCTCCCAGCCGAGGTCCGGGTTCGGGGCGGACGGGATCGTGCCGAGGTTGAAAGTCTCGTCGCCGAAGTAGCGGTACTGCTGCTGGAGGTACTGCATCACAAGCAGGTGCGAGGTGCTGGTGTTCACGTCGCCCGTGAAACCGTAGGCTGCCCTGAGGGTAGCGTGCGAGAGATTCGGAATGGCTTTCCTGATCCATTCCTCCTCGCCAAGGTGCCAGGCCGCCCCCGCGCTCCATGTCGGGTTGAACTGCCTGTTGCTTCCGAAGTTGGAGCTGCCGTCGGTGCGGAACGATGCGTTAAGGACGATCGTCTTTCCGAGATAGTAGTCCGCCGAGGCGTAGAACGAGGCGTAGCGGGTCTTGCTGAAATATTCCCCGTTGAGTTTCTCGACCTGCCTCACCCATTCGTCCTGCGGGCCGCTGACTGACGGCAGGGAAGTGGTGCCGGTCTTCGGATCGTAGTTGTAGCGCTTTGTGAAGATCGTGTTGGCATCCGAGCCTCGGACTTCCGCTCCCGCCAGCACATTGACGGTGTGAAGTTCACCGAAGGTCTTGTTGAAAGCGAAATGCCCACGGACTACATAGCTGTTCCTGTCGGTCCTGTTCTGGGAGATGCTTCCGTAGAGATTTGTCTGCGAGCGGTCGTCGCTTCCGAGCCTGTCCCGGAAGGCCGTATAAGTGTCCTTGTCCACGACCTTGTCGGTGGAGTTGTTTGCGAATGAATATGACGCCAGCCCGACGAAGTGCAGAGGCTCCAGAATCTTGAGATCCACCTGAGTCCTGAACGTTCCGTTCGTGTTTTTTGTGGAGCTGTAGTTTGAGTCCAGCTCGCGGAGGAGGCTGAATCCGTTCTTCGGCATCACCTGTTCGACTCCGCGTCCGTTGTAGTACCCGAGGGTGAACCAGGTGTTGTCGGCGGCGTATGATCCGTCATCGTTGTACGCCTTCTCGTACGGATTGGAGAAGTAGGCGTAGTTGAACGGATCCACGCTTGAATATGGCATCCTGGATTCCTGCCTTGCGGCCTCCATTCCGATGTCGATGCGGACCCAGTCCACAGGCTTTAGGGTCATCTTCGAGTTGACATTGTACCTTCTGTAGCTGTTGTGGATCAGCATTCCGTCCTCGTCGTTGACTCCGAGCGCGACATAGTAGGTGTTCTTGTCCGAACCGCCGCTGAGGGAGAGATGGTGCCCCTGCGAGAAAGCGTTCCGGAACAGGAGATTGTACCAGTTGGTGTCGTTCTCCCTTAATGACGCTATGTATGCGTCCTGCGCCGCCGTGTCGCCTTTGAGTTTGGTGAAGCCCCCAAGCCCGGCCCTGATCTGACCTACGATTCCGACAACCGGATAGACCACAGTGTTGTCCGTCAGGGATTCCTCGTACTTGCTTGCCGAGAACTCGTTCCAAAGCTCGTCCTCCCAGGCCAGTTTCTCCGCCGAGTTCATCAGATTCAGGGTTCTCTGAGGCTTGATCGAGAGGGTGAACGTGTTGTTGTAGTTTATCCTCATCCTTCCAGCCTCGCCTTTCTTCGTGGTCACGACGATGACACCGTTAGCTGCCCGGGAACCGTAGATGGCGGCAGCCGCGGCATCCTTCAGGATGGTGATGCTCTCGATGTCGTTAGGGTTGATGTTGCCGATGCCATTCACGAATATGTCATCGAAGCCTCCGGTGGCGAGCTGCTCGGAACTGAGGCTTGGCGAGTCACTTTGCATCGGGACTCCGTCCACAACCCAAAGTGGCTGGCTGGTTCCAGAGAGGTTGTTCGCGCCTCTGATCCGGATCCTTGACTGCGTTCCTGGCTGTCCGGAAGTCGCTGAGACGGCCACACCGGCGACCTCACCCTGCATCAGCGCATCGACTGACGAGATGGCCTTGGCCTCGAACTTGTCCGAATTGATGACTGCCACTGACCCGGTTATTCTTTTGACGGTAGTCTGAGCGTACCCCGTGACCACGACCTGGTCGAGCTGCGTGCTTTCCCACTCCATCACAATAGTGATGTCCTCCGTCTTCCCCGGTGTGATTCTGTAGACGACATCTTTCATCCCGACCGAAGAGAACAGCACGGATTCCGTCCCCGCCGGCACCTTGAAGCTGAACTTCCCGTCCAGATCCGTGGTGGTCCCGGCTGCTTTATTCTGCATAGAGATTATCCCCGCCCCGATCACCGGAGCTCCGTCCGTGTCCACAACCTTTCCGGTAAGCAGTACGCTCTGCGCCGCCGCCGTCATCTGTGTCAGCAAGACGGCCGCGATCCAGACAATCCCGCATCTTTGAAGTTTGGATAGTAACTCGTTCATATCCTGTACTTTTGTTTAGACAAAATCCATTTCCGTCTTTACGAGACCTTGAATGGTGCAAGATGGAAAATACAAATGTACAAAATTGTCGATAAATTCGTTAAGATGAATCAGATTTATAAAACATTGTTTTATGTAACATCCTTTACTATAAACATAAGTTTTTATGTAAATTTGTAGCGTATCGTCACGGTAGTGACACAAATGCTTGTCAAATATGGTTTGTGGGGTTTTATGAAATCGAATTTAACAAAATCAGTTGTTGTCCTGGCTGGATTCGCACTGCTTTATGTCCTGACACGCATCCCTTTGGTACATGTCGGTGAACGTGTCGTGTCGTGTGACAGTGCCTTGGCCGCTCTCCTGTTCAAGAAAGGTTCTTTCGCATATTCTTTGATGAAGCATCTGTTGTCCTGCATCATTCCATTGATCACGGTTGCTATTGTGTGCAAAGGAAAGAATATTCTGGAATGTTGGGGACTCCGCAGGAACTTTCTTAAAGGATGGGCGGTTGGATTGCTGTGCTGCATCCCTATGTTGGTCTGCAACCTGATTGCTGGACATGTCGAGTTTGGTTGGGATAAACTTTTCCTCGGCACTGTCTTCGCGGGACTTTTTGAGGAATTGATATATCGTGGATTCCTGTTCGGTGTCCTGCACCGCTACTGTGGCTGGAGCTTTATCTGGGCGGCTCTCCCGGCGGCGGTTCTGTTCACGCTCGGACATTTCTATCAATCACACGATTTCGTGTCCGGTTTGCAGGTCTTCTGTGTAACCGCTCTCGGCAGTCTGTTTTTCAGCTGGCTGTATATGGTGTGGGACAATAACCTATGGGTGCCTATCTCCTTTCATATTATGATGAACGGCATCTGGGTCCTCATTCCTATCGCTGACGCTACATCTTCCGTCGGATCCATAACCGCGAACATAGGACGTTTGCTGACTGTCGCCCTTGCGGTTACACTGACTGTCTTTACAAGAAGCGTGAGCCGCAACGGGTTGATTGTTAGTGAATCACGAGTTTATGCCCTCTTGAATAGGGAGGCGATGAATATGTCCGTTCACTATGATGTTGACAAGAATCTCCTCTATGCCGCGGCCGCTTTTTGACTCTCCCTTTCGCAAATCCAGAGCCACGCTTGGCGTTTACATTTTTTACGGCTGATAAGTCACTGACGGAAAGAAGAAAAGAGTGAAATGAAAACGAACAGGATAACACTGCGGCCTTGGCAGGAAAGCGATGCCGAGGCGTTGTTCAAATATGCTTCCGATCCGGAGGTCGGTCCGCGTGCTGGATGGCCGGTGCACAAGAGCCTCGAGGAAAGCCTTGATGTGATCAGGAATATATTCACAAATGACCACACTTGGGCGATCGAGCTGAATGAGACAGGTGAGGCGATAGGCTGTATTGGTTATTATCCGAGCGGCGAGAGCAACATCGGCATCGGCGAGGATGACGCCGAAATCGGCTACTGGGTGGCCAAACCATATTGGAACAAAGGAATATGTACGGAGGCCCTTCGCCTGATGATCGACTACTGCTTCAATGTTAAAGGTTTCCATACTCTCTGGTGTGATTATTTCGTTGATAACCCCGCTTCCGGCCGAGTCATGGAGAAATGCGGCTTCCAAGACACCGGCAAGATCAACTGGTGCAGCCAACTCTACCAGGGCGATGAGAGGCCAGTGAAAGTGATGCGGCTGGATCCGTGATTTATAAGCGATTGATAGACAAGGAATAAAGCCGTTATCTTTAGTTGGCTCTAACTAAGGGTGATGAACTAATGGGTTGATTTACAATTTATTGTGTATTACGGCGCTTTAAGCGGGTTAAAGAGCGTATAAAAAGAAACGACAGCGAAAAAATCAAAAGTCAAATTTTGGTAACGTGCAAAATTTGACTTTTGCCTTTTTTCGCTGTCGCCTGCACATAAAACCGCTTTGCCTTTTCTACACTTTGTCACTTCGACAAGCTCAGTGACCAGTGTGTCTAAGTGCCAGGTGGTGATATGCCGCTACTCGTAGCGGATGGCCTCAATCGGGTCGAGGTTGGAGGCTTTGCGTGCCGGGTACCAACCGAAGAAGATGCCGATAATGATGCCGAGCATCGTCAGGAATCCTCTGAACTTGTTGTTGCCCAGTGCTTTCAGGGCTATTCTGAATAGATTGGCGAAATTCATTGCAAAAATCTTTTATGAATATGTCAGCAGTCGTTCTCGGCCGGAAGCTTGGCGAGCGCCTGGGCACCGGCGGTCAGAGAGACGACCGTCAGGGCTGTGATAATGATGATAACGTACTTTTTCATATTCATTGATGATCAAAATCCGGTGGCGAAAGTAGTCGCGCGGTGGATTTTATTCAACTCAAATCGACGAACACCCGTTTTTCATCGACGAAAATGATTATATTTGTCTTTCAACCTTGGCGCGGAACTTCCAAGGTCCGGCCGCTGCTGGCCATTTAACACGAGAGTTAGTAATCAATGTATATGACAATGAAACTTTCAAATCTGATCAGAAAGACCGCCATCGCCGCGGCCTTGACCCTTGCTTCGGCCTCATTCGCCGGCGCGGAGTCCCGTTCCGACTGGAAGGCCCATTGGATCACTCATCCTTGGGTCCAGAGCACGACAAACACCTGGATTTCCTACCGAAAGGAAGTCAATGTGACAAAACGTCCGGACAAACTTATCGCCAGGATCGCGGTGGATTCAAAGTACTGGATGTGGATCAATGGCGAACTCGCTGTCTTCGAGGGTGGGCTCAAGCGTGGACCGTTCCCGAACGGAACCTATTACGACAAGGTTGACATCGCACCTTTCCTCAAGGAGGGCAACAACACGATCGCCATCCTGCTCTGGCACTTCGGAAAGCAGGGGTTCAGCCACAACAGCAGCGGTCAGGCGGCGCTGATCTTCGAGGCCATATCTCCTGAACTGAAGATCCTTTCCGACAAATCCTGGCTCTGCGTTCCTAACCCAGCCTACAGCAGCACGGACGCCCCGCATCCGAACTACCGTCTCCCGGAAAGCAACATCCGCTTCGACGCGCGCAAAGAGATGCAAGGTTGGAATATGCCTGGCTTTGACGTCCGCCGCAAGATGCACGGGGCCGACAATGTGGATGAGATGGCGTGGCCGGCGATGGGCGAGCTTGTTGAGCGCCCGATCCCGATGTGGAAGGATTACGGACTCAAGGAATATGTCTCTGTACGTCAATCCAATGACACCGTCTATTGCAAGCTGCCTTACAACGCCCAGATAACTCCATACCTCAAGGTCGAGGCGAACGGTGGCGAGATGGTCAGGATAATGACCGACAACTATCGTGGCGGCAGCGAGAACAATGTCCGCGCTGAGTACATTGCCCGCAAAGGTGTTCAGGAATATGAGAACCTCGGCTGGATGAACGGCCACGAGGTTTGGTACATCGTACCTTCGGGAGTGAAAGTCATTGATCTTAAGTACCGTGAGACTGGTTATGACACCGAGTTCTCCGGCTCGTTCGAGTGCGAGGATCCGTTCCTTAATGAACTTTGGAAACGCGCGGCGAGGACGCTTTACATCACAATGCGTGACACCTATATGGATTGTCCTGACCGTGAGCGCGCCCAGTGGTGGGGAGATGAGGTAAACGAACTGGGAGAGGCTTTCTATGCGTTGTCACCGTCCGGACAACTGCTTGCCAGAAAGGGGATCCTTGAGCTTGTGAACTGGCAGGAGGCGAACGGGGTGGTCTATTCTCCGGTGCCGGCCGGCAACCGTGTGATCGAGCTTCCGCTCCAGATGCTCGCTTCCGTGGGCTGGTACGGTTTCCACACCCAGTACTGGTTCAGCGGTGACAGCACCTTCGTGGCCGAGGTCTATCCTAAGGTGCAGCGCTATCTGCTTGGAACCGGTCTTTGGGAATTCAAGGACAATGGTCTTCTGAACGTCCGTCAGGGCGACTGGAACTGGGGCGACTGGGGCGATGACATCGACACCGAGGTTCTGACGAACTGCTGGTATTACCTTGCCCTCAAGTCTCAAAAGGAGTTCGCCCGCATTCTCGGCAAGCAGAGGGATGCGGAGACTATCGAAGCTTTGATGAAAAGAATCTCCGATGCGTTTGACACACAGTATTGGACCGGTTCCGCCTACCGTGACCCGAACTACAAGAAACAGACAGACGACCGCGCTCAGGCGATGGCCGTTGTCTCCGGTCTTGCCTCACCGGACAAGTATCCGGCTCTGTTCGAGACGCTTAAAAAGGAATATCACGCCAGTCCTTACATGGAAAAGTATGTCCTTGAGGCTCTCTTCAAGATGGGACACGCCGACTTCGCCATCGAAAGGATGAAGTCCCGTTACGCCAAGATGCTAAAGTATGACTATACGACCTTGTTCGAGGGTTGGGGAATCGGCAGCGAAGGCTTTGGCGGCGGCACGATCAACCACGCCTGGAGTGGAGGCCCGCTTACGATCCTGAGTCAGAAGCTCTGCGGAATCGAGCCGACGGCTCCAGGCTTCCAGACTTTCGATGTCAAGCCTCAGCTGGGAACTTTGAAGACCGCTTCCGCCGCTCTTGAGACCAATTACGGAATGATCCGCGTCTCAATCAGCCGCAAGTCTGTCAAGTCTCATGTCGCCTCGCTCGCAATTGAGGTTCCGGAAGGCACAACTGCCACTGTCACGGCTTCAAACGGCAAGCCGAAGACGATGACCGCAGGAAAATATTCGTTGAAGATCAAGGTTGACTGATGTCTGCACATCGTGATTTTGGTGCGGCCGTGAGCGATGATGCTTGCGGCCGCATCTGGTTTCAAGGCTGGCTTTTGGCCGCATTGTTGACCAGAAAAACAATAAATTGAGCGCATCAAGAGCTGATTATATTGCCACGGAGTTGTGTAAGCGCGGAGTGGCTGTTGAAAATATAACAAAGGTCAGTCAAGGAGGTATTCCCAATTATGTACCCACTGAAGCTAACAGACATACCAAAGTTATGCTATATATGAAATAGGAAAGTGTATGATTCTTTTTGTCCAAATTGATTAGTTGAAAGTTAATTTGTAAAAAGAGAGTCTGTCCGTGATGAATCGGCCCTCTTGTTTAATTTTAGTCCAATTCAATGAATTTTCCTGGATTAAATGTCAGATGCTCATTGTGAAAGACATAACCCAATTGATTTGTGACACATTGAGTATTGCCAATTTTCATATCCACATTATAGTGTGAGTGTCCGTAAATCCAATACTCGATGTCGCAGCTTTGTATGTAGCCTTCTAATTCCACGGTAAAAGCCCCATTTGCCTTGCTATTTGCAAATTTGGGATGCTGCATACGAAACGAAGGAACATGATGTGTCATAACGATTTTATGCTTTGCTCGACTTGCGATAACAGCGTTCTGGATAAACTCAACGCACCTTTCACATTCTTTGTTAAACTCGGCAAATGTCAATTTCTCTCCCTTATATAGGATTCTGCGAAAATCCGAGATGACGCTTTCTGTAAAATAGGCTTCTTGCAAAGGAATGTGGCCCCACAATGTGGAAACGATGATGTCAGTATCATCCAAATGTATGGTGTCGTTATAATAGCTATGTACATTATGACGTATTTCCAGACAATACCCGTTTGCAAGTGTAGCGATGTCGTAATATTTGTAAAATTCATGATTTCCCATACAGATAATTACCTGTCTGTAATTCTCGGAGACCCAATCCCAAAACGGGTGTTTGATGTAACTCTCGTCACCAAGATAACCGATGTCTCCTGCCAGCACAAGAATGTCTCCTGTCACTGGCAAGGAGTTATGCTTGATAAAACTTCCGTTTTCAGCAAACTCTAAATGAAGGTCGGACGCATATTGTATTTTCATGATTTTACAACGAATAACTCTTTAAGTTGGTCCAGTAACGCTGTCACAAATTCTTTGTCTTGCCCCAAAGACGCAGCCAGAGAATCAGATAATTCAGTCCAATTTTCTTTGATTGTATCAACAAATTCATTCACACAAGTAACGATAGAATCAGGTGCTTCTATTTTGGTTTCTTCCAAGATTACGACGTTCTTTAATACGTCGGAGCGGTGTTTTCGAATATCTTTACTATTGACATGTTTCCCGGCTTGTTTGTCCGCAATGAGGTTCATGTACGCTTTTGCCTTTAATGCTATCAAAGCCGTGGAATCGGCATGACGTATTCCGTTTGTGAGCTTGCTGTGTGCAATGGTGAAATTATAAAAATCATCATCCATGATTATAGCACTCAGACTTGACACATCTTCTCCGATAGGCAGAGGTTCAATAACGATGCCGTGTGGTTCTCCAAAGATGTCTGAATGGCGTGATAGTAATTCTATCATTTCTGGATATCCATCCTTGCCATCAAGAAAGCGATACAGTTCATAACTTGGAGATTCATTATCTGTCTGTTTCCGTTTCTCCGGCCGATAACCGGCTTCACGCACGAATTGCCAAAAGCGTTCACCGAAAGCCTCTGTCATATTCTCTACGATGACAATCATGTCAATATCATGTGTCGCACGTGGACGGACAACCGTTCCGGTCATTGCTATGTCGCAAGCCGTTCCTCCAATAACCACATAATTGTTAGTAAACTCCGCGAAAGCCTCGCAAAACTTTTCTAATCCTTCCATTGTATTTCTTTTATCATTCGTTCTACTTCTTTCTCAACACGGGGGTCTTCATCCGTTTTCAACGAAAGGGCAAGAGACAGGCGGTCAACCCTAGTTTTGTTTTCGTTTATATGTCCCACTGCCGGATATTTCCAAACCTCAATGATAACACGACCGTCATACACATTGGGATTGTCAAACACTTCCGATTCTCTCAATGACCTGTATTCCTTGTCTGTGAGCATAAACATTTTCTCCTTGTCCGGATTGAGCCATGAATAATGTGCCAAGGCATTTATTCCGCAAACCGGATATTCCACATTCGAGCGTATATCATCGCAATATATACGCTGAATCACTGGAGATTCGAGAAATTCCTGGGATTTAGTCCATAACTCTTCGCCTTTCAGTTCAAAATGAAGTATCTTTTTTCGTTGACCTTGTAGCCTTTTTTCCCCTAAACCCAAATCATCCAAGCAAGTAATTCCCAATGTTGTACTTTCGTATGAATAAGGTATCAAAGTTGAAATCTCCTTGGCCGAAAGTCCTTCAAGACTGCCCACTTGCAAGTGGTATAGCAGAATATATTGTGCTACCGCTGTAAGAACCGTTGCCTTTTTGCGATTACTTGTCTTTTCCAATGCAATAAGCATGGGTAAATAGGCATATTGATCAGACATGATGAAATAGACACCATTGTCTGTCAGTCTTTGCCGCTCGTATGTCGGTCCCGGTATCAGTATAAAAACTACTGGAAGTCCATACAAACCAGACATTCTCTCAGATGTGATTTGGCACTCTTTGGGTGTCGGGTTACCTTTCCGTGGTTTCAAGAATAATAATGGAGTGTTCTGATAGATACCGTCATAGAATGTATAGGACAATTTCTCACCGACAGTCAATCCCTTCAGATTTTCTTTTGGGCGAGGGCTAATTTGGATCTTTCGCTTTAGTATGGTTATTTCCTTTAATTCCATTTGCTCTATTTTAATGGTTCATTAAAACGTAGCAAAATTATAAATAAAATTCGATATAACAATGAGATACGATATATTTTTGATATCTTATCAAATCTATTCTGTTATAGCATGCAAGAATTGATATTTTTGTCCGTATAGAATTTCTTCGGTTTATCTTGTCGGTCCTATTTTCCTTTGCGAAGGTACTGCGGTGAGGGAACGCCAAGTACCACTATGCAGGTCGCTCCGCTAATGGCTTGGTGGACTTGACAACTACTTTTCCACAATTTCCACCAACCAAGTGAAAATTGGGTATTTCATCAACTCCTCTGCCATTTACTTGTCTTATCCCTCTGTTTCCACATTCTCTTGGTTGCACGTAAAATTCAGATCCCGACAAGAAAGCTGATAAAGGCTTAAAATAGAGGGAAAATAAAAAAATCCTTTGTCATTCTCTTTGAGAACAGCCACTTGAGCCTTGGCAGGAGTTCATTGCCAGAGGCATAGCGAGGATCGCAAGGCAAAATATTAATAAACACTCCCTTACGGTTCCGGCCGAATGATGCGCTGATGCGGTAGTGACCACGCTGTAACAGGCTCCGGCACTTATCATGCCGACAGCCGGTCCGGTTTCAAGTAGTTGTTGGAGACGTAGTCATCCCTGTCCGTGTGCCAGACATCGCTTGACTCAAAGCACCAGTGCCAGGACAAAAGTCCTGGCACTGGAGATTGAGATTAGTCCCAGCGCTAGCGCCAGGAGTGTGGATATTCTTGACTTTGACATCATTTGTCAACCATGACCATCACCGGCGGGGCGAGAGGGATGAAATTGGCCTTGTCAACGGCAGCGCATTGAGCGGCGGCTCTGGTGACGGCCTTGGCGCTTCTTGCCGGAGCGTCGAACACCACGAATGTCTCGTAGTCGTAAGTCCATGCGTCACCCTCGGAGAACTTCATGATTTTCTTGTAGATAGCCTCTCTGGACGGGGCGTTGAAACCTCCCGTGTTGTAGCGCATGATGCTGTTATCAGTCGGTCTATAGACTCCGTAAGGGTAGGTATAGCCACCTTCATAGACGCCAACCTTACCTGAATATCTTGAGTCGGAGATGAATTTTGACCAGAGGATGGTGTTCGGATCGGATGTCAGGTCCACATTCTCGTGAAATCCATAGGCGAAACCTTTCCATTTCTTCAGTTCTGAGACCTCGTCATCAGGAATTCTGCCCATGGAGTCATAGAAGTATTCATCCGCCAGTTTTCCGAATCCGTGGCCGCAGCCTTCGTGTCTGAGTGTCTGGGCGTACTCGTTTTCGTTGCGGCAGAGAGGAACGTAGCAGACAGCCTTGTTGTCGCTGAACATCCAGCATGTGCCGGCGTACTTTGCCTTGTTGACAATCACGAAGACGATTGTCTTCTTGAGGTTCACTGACGGCATCTTGTCCTGGACAAATCGGAACACAGCATCATGGTCGCCGCTGATGTAAGTGCCATCTCCGAATTGTGCCGAGAACTTGGTGTCACCACCTTCTTGTGCAATGATTCCGTTCTTCGAGACTGAACCGATCCTGTAGATGTTGAACCTGTTATTCGTGCTCCTGAACGGCTCCTCGGTGAAGAAAGCCTCCTTGCCAAGTTCGACGTACTTGTTGAAAAGATTCTGATCCTTGTCCGCGAACGCGTCTCCGACAAACACCACGTCGATTCCCTTGCCGACAGTCGCCGAATGAATCCTGGTCACCTGTCCGTCCTGACTGTAGTCAGATGATGTGTAGGTTTGGATTCTCTGCTTGACCGTCACCGTCAGGAGTGAGTTGTTGACATTCTTGAATATGATTTCGCCGCTTCTTGAGGAAGAAGTCGTGTTCGCGCTGACCGTGAATGTGTACACGCCTGAGTTATCGGACTTTTTGCTGATCCATTCTGGCTGCGAGTCAATCGAATAGCTTATGTTCGCCGTCACTGTCATCGTGATGTCCTGCTCGTAGCCGTCAATGTCGAACTGAGTCGGGGTGACTGTGAACACCTCGTCCTCACCGGGTTCGGTGCCTTTCACCACAATTTTTGTGGTTGATGGAATCTCTTTTTCAAAGAGTGCATCAATCTGCCCATCAAAGACGTACAGTGTCTCAAGTGGATTGCCTGAACAATAGAAATCAGACAGACTTGTCAACTCGGAAATGTCCATCTCTTTGATAAGGTTGTTATTTGCGTTCAATATTTCGATTTCCGGACAACAATTCACCGTAAGGGATGAGAGACTGTTGTCGTTGACGGTCAATTGCCTCAGTTTTGTGTTGTTGCTTAGATCGAGTTCGGAAATCTTGTTTTTCTCACAGAATAAATGAGTCAGCTCAGAATTGTTTCTGAGATCAATCTGAGGTATGCTGTTGCCTATAATAACCAATTTAGCAAGCTTTTGGTTCTTGCGGACATTGATCGAAGACAAGTTGTTATTTGAACAGTAAATGTTTGTGAGTTTCTGGTTATTGCTTGGATCTAGTTCTGTCAGCAGGTTGTCGTCACAATTGAACGTGGCCAGCGACTCGTTCTTGCTTATGTCAATTGACTTGATCTGGTTGTTGGACAGATCGATAACCTCCAGTTTTGTGTTGTTGCTTACATCAATCGATGAAAGATGATTGTTATAGGCAGTTAGACGCGTCAATTCTGTGTTCTTGCTGACATCAAGGTTGTTAAGATCATTGCCGGCGCAACGTAGTCTCTCAAGCAGGACGTTGCTTGTCAAGTCCAGCGATGAAAACTGGTTGAAACCGCAGTATAATTTTGTCAATTTCGTGTTTTTCGACACATCCAGAGTTTTTAGTTTTCCTCTGCCTTCCTCTGGTTCATAGCCACTCATCACAAAAGGTCCCTCGCAGTTGAGTTCCGTAAGGTTCGCCATGTGCTCAATGCCGGCCAGAGACTCGATGTTGTCGGTATCGACATCTATCATCGTGATTGCCAGCGCTTCCTCATAACTGATCTCGCCATCGCCATCCGTGTCGAAGTTCTTGATCATGTAGGCCTTGAAGTTCGCGTCCTCGAAGACGATGTTGTCCTTGCTTTGTTCTATCTTGCATTCGAAGGCTTTGATAGGGTAGAGGACGGAGCGGGATAAGGTCACATCGGACTTCACGGCCTTTACCACTGCTCCTTGGTCTGTGCTTATGGTGATCGTGAATCCGCCTGTGTACTTCTGGGCAGGGACAACCATGAGGAAATCCGTGCTTGTTCTTGTCAGCTTCACGCCGTTCGCGCAGTTGAGTTTGACGGTGGATTTGGCGTCACCTGACATGGTCAGCATTTTGTCACCTGCGTTCACGGTGGCGTTGCCGGATGTCTTTACGGTGGCATCGTTCGGGGTGAATGTGATTGACTTGACAGTCAATTCTCCAAACATCCTGAGCCTAAGGACGGAGCAGAGATTGTAGAACGGAAGGACAGCTCCATCGCTGACTGCCGCCATAGGATAGGCGCCTTGCGGAATATTCCCGCTGACATATTCCTGAACCTCGGGGAGTGTGACGGAAATTGTTGATCCGGTTCTTCCTTTCACGATGGAATATGGGTAGATGGCTACCATATTGTCTGATGCCGCGTTTCCCTCAAACTCGGCGGTGTTGGTGTTCGCACCGGATGTAAGCTTGAATTCGCTGGCAGCGTTGCTGCCGGAGAAGACTGCGATCGCGTCGTCCGATGACCAGATTGTCTTGTAAACTCCGTCAGCGTCCGGGCCGTCAAGAGCTGTCCTAGTGGATGACTGCTCGATGGTTGCCAGGATTGTACTGACTGTTTGGTCATGCTGCTCTTCCTCGTTGCAGGACACAGCCAAGTAAAGTGAGGCAAGAGACAGGATATTGATAAATATTGTTGGTGCTTTCATTTTCGATAAGTTTTATTCGATGGTTATTTCCCCGCCGGTCGTGGTGTTCTCGTTGCCGCCTTTGGGCTTGCCGGCGGCTTGGATGACCAAGATTTCAAGTTCGCACTCATTTTCAGCAAGACCGCGAATGACAATGATGCCACCTCTTTCCGAGGTTGATGTGTTCGGGAGGACTTTGAGTTTGTAGCAGGTGGCTCCGTTGTAGGTTTGCATGTTATCCAGAATGACCCATTCAGGATTTTTTTTCAGGTAGCACTCGATATTGTGTATCACAAAAAATTGTATTTCACCTCCTTCCGCTTCAACCTTATATTCTCTGTTATCACCATCGATTCTGAATATTATGTCGGCGCCATTCTGGCTTAACTTGACGGTCGCTGTAGTCTTGCCATCTTTAGTTTTTAATGTGATCGTGGCGATCCGCTGTTTGGTTGCCGTGTTCTCTTCGGCGGTGACGGTTACCTGTGCGTTGCCGCTGCCGTCGGTGGCGCTCAGCTTAACCCAAGCCGCATCGGAAGTCATCGTCCAATCGGTGTTGGAGGTGACGGTGAATGTCTTGGATTCAGACTTGGCTGTGAATGTCATGCTGGCAGGGGAGACAGAAAGCGTTGCATTGGCACCGGCCTGCTTTACGGTGACCGGTACGCACTCGTTGTTGTCGTTGCAGAAAACGATGACTCCCTCGCGGGCTACTGTCGAGGTGTTGGCCTCGGCCTTGAACGAGAAGGTGTCGGTGTTGCCGCTTGTGGTCTTGTCCGCTTGTTTCACCCATTCCGGCTGCGAGTTGATCTTGTAGCCGATGTTGTGCGTGACCTTGACGGTGAAGTCTCCTCCGGCTGCTGCAACACTGTGCTCGTTCTTGTCAACGGAGAATACTACATCGGCGCCGGATTGCCGCACAGAGACGGTCTTCTTGACGCTGCCGTCCGAGGTGGAGACAGTGATGGAGCCTGTTCTTGATGTCAACGAGGTGTTCTCTGTGACACCGGCTGCGATTGTGGCCAGCCCTTTTCCTTTGTCTGAATCCAGGGTGATCCACTCCGCGTCCTTGGTGATCACCCAGTCTGTGTTGGAAGTTACATTCAGCATTTCCTCTCCTTTGTTAGCGGAGAATTCCAAGGATTCTGGACTGACGGTCAACGATGCTTTTAGAGCCTCCTGACGGACAGTGACAGAAACTTTTTGCATTGATTCCTTGTCAGAGATTGTAATGGTCGCGCTTCTTGGCTGCCCGGTCCTGTTCTCCTCGACTTCAACTTTTACCGAGTTCTTTCCAGCCTCTCCGGACGATGGGGAAATTGTGAGCCAATCCGCAGAAACTGTCGCCGACCAAGCCACGTTGGTGCTGAAACTCAGTGTGATTGACTGCTCCGCGCTTTCGACAGAAATGCCGGAGGTGACAATGTCCTCGGTAAACTTGATTTCAGGTGTGATCTCCGGTTCGTTCTCTGTTCCGGTCCCGCCACAGCCAGCTATTAGTGTGGCGATGGCGACAGCCTTGAGGAAGGTGAGTAATTTTCTCATCATGGTCTTGAATGCTAATTTATTGATTGCTATTGATCATCAGGCTAAACGGAATGACCGTGATTATTTCGAGTTCATTGGTGGATTGCTCATAACACGCATATTTGCAAAAATAGTTATATTTTTCAATTTTTCAACTGATTTTGAATCATCGCGTGAATATTCAAAGATAGTTTGTATCTTTATCACCGAAAAAAACAACACATTATTTATATTTAATATGAATTTCAAAGCTATTTTGGTATCATTTGTGGTTATTACCGCAACTCTTCTTCCATCCGCGGCCAAGGATGCGACCTATAAAGTCACATCCCCGGACGGACACCTCACAGCCACGGTCTCCATCGGAAAGACAGTTTCTTACTCGGTGGCGAGGGACGCCGTCAGCCTCATCGAACCGTCAGAGATTTCCATGACCCTGTCCGGCGGCATCGTGTTCGGAGAGAATGACAAGGTCCGCAAAGTGAGGAAGGCAAGTGTGGACCAGACTCTTCCTGCCATTGCCTACAAGAAGGCTGTGGTCCGCGACAATTACAATGAGATCTCCATCATATTCAAAGAGTTCACGCTGACGTTCCGCGCCTATGACGAAGGTGTGGCCTACCGTTTCACAAGTTCCTTGAAGGATGAGTCGAAGGTTTTGGCGGAGAAGGCGCAGTTCAATTTCGCCAAGGATTGGGATGCGTACGTCCCTTATGTGAAACAGCACACCGAAACCCTTGAGAACCAGTATTGGAACTCCTTTGAGAACACTTATTCCATCCATGCCCTGTCGCAGTGGAACAAGGAGAGGCTTGCGTTTCTTCCGATCGCGGTGTCTGCGGAAGGTGGAATGAAGGTTCTGATCACTGAGTCCGATCTGGTTGACTATCCTGGAATGTACCTTTACAACGAAGGTGACGCGACAACTCTTTCAGGACGTTTCGCTCCGTACCCAAAGACTGTCGAGCAGGGCGGACATAATATGCTTCAGGGCATTGTCAAGGAGCGTGAGGAATATCTTGCCGCCTGCACAGCTGCTGAATCCTTCCCTTGGAGGATTATAATGGTGTCAACGAATGATGCCGATCTGGCTGTTAATGATATGGTCTGGAAGCTTGGCAAGCCGGCCGATCCATCGCAGGATTTCAGCTGGGTGAAGCCTGGAAAAGTCGCTTGGGACTGGTGGAACGCTTGGAACCTCTACGGAGTGGACTTCCGCGCCGGCATCAACAACGACACCTACAAGTACTACATCGACTTCGCTCAGAAGCATGGCATCGAATATGTCATTCTCGATGAAGGCTGGGCTGTCAACAAGAAAGCCGATCTGATGCAGATCATCCCTGAGATCGATCTCCCGATGCTTTGTGAATATGCCAAAGCACACAACGTAGGCCTCATCCTTTGGGCCGGCTACTATGCTTTCGACAGGGATATGGAGAACGTCTGCAAGCATTACTCCGAGATGGGAATCAAGGGCTTCAAGGTGGACTTCATGGACAGGGACGATCAGATGATGGTGGATTTCTTCAGGCGCGCCGCCGCCACCGCCGCCAAGTACGGTCTCTTGGTTGATTTCCACGGGGCATTCAAGCCGGTCGGACTCAACCGCACCTATCCAAATGTCATCAACTATGAGGGAGTCTTCGGCCTTGAGCAGATGAAGTGGAGCAAGTCCGACGTGGATCAGGTGACCTACGATGTCACCGTACCGTTCATCAGAATGGCCGCCGGCCCGATGGATTACACTCAGGGTGCGATGCGCAACGCCATTCAGAAGAACTATCATCCTGTGAATTCCGAGGCGATGAGCCAGGGTACCCGCTGTCACCAGCTCGCTGAATATGTCGTCTTCGACTCTCCTTTGAATATGCTGTGTGACTCTCCGTCCAACTATATGGCCGAGCCGGAGTGCACGAAGTACATCGCGGACTGCCCGACAGTCTGGGATGAGAGCGTGGCCGTGAACGGAGTCCTTGGACGTTTCATCACCCTTGCCCGCCGCAGCGGCGATGTCTGGTACGTCGGTTCTCTCAACGATTGGAAAGCCCGTGACCTCACCTTGGATCTCGGTTTCCTCGGAGAAGGCGACTGGACAATGGAGATATTCCGTGACGGCATCAACGCCGACCGCGCCGCCCGTGACTACAAGCGTGAACTCGTTTCGGTTCCCGCTGACCGGAAAGTCAAGATCCACATGGCCCCCGGCGGCGGATGGACAGCCCGTATAACAAAGAAGTAGAGATATTCACAATCCTTATTTGGGATAAAACTTCAGGCGTCCGCTCTGGTTACAGGGCGGGCGTTATTTTTACATATTCACGCTTCTGAAGATCTTTTTTACTTTCCCAAAGCGTAATAGTCCATGAATTACGCTCTTCGGAATCGTTAATATTGTTATCTTCGTGTTTTCTTAGGTAAGAGCGTCATAGAGAATTGAGAAATGTCTGACACGATGACACGGGAGCAGCGGCATAACTGCATGTCGCGGATCAGGGGAAAGGACACACGGCCGGAGATGGTCGTGCGGAGGTGGCTGCACTCGGAAGGGTTCAGATATTCGTTGCATTCCAGAAGGCTGCCGGGATGTCCGGACATCGTGCTGAGGAGGTACCATACTGTGATATTCATAAACGGGTGCTTCTGGCACGGGCATCCAGGATGCGACAAGTTCAGGATGCCTCGGTCGAATGTGGAGTTCTGGCAGGAGAAGATCCGGCGGAACAAGGAGAGGGACGCGCAGGAAGTGGCGGCTCTTGAGGCGTTGGGATGGAATGTGATTGTGGTTTGGGAGTGTGAGCTGTCCAGGCGGGCCAGAGATTTGACACTGCGAAATTTGGTGGATGCGGTGAGACGGAATATCGAGCCGGAGTCAATTCATCCTATTCCATTGTCTGTGCGGAAACTATCCTTGAAGGAATAGGTTGCAAACGGGAATATTATTGCGTATATTCACGGAAATATTCAATGAATATGAAGTCTTTAAAGATGCCGCGTCAGTTGACGCTCTGTATTTTCATCTTTTCGTCGGTCGGGAATCTCGCCGGCAAATTCGTTGGCGGACATATTCTTGCGATGTGCACCAAGCCTTTGATCGTGCCGTCGCTGGCGTTGTTTTGTTGGCTGCTTTTGAAGGAGAATGATGTCCGTGGGTGCAAGGTCGCCACTTTAATGCTGGCTATGGCGTTCGGTGCGCTTGGGGATGTCTTGCTTATGTTCAGCGATCAGGGCTTTTTTCTTGCGGGGCTGTTCGCGTTTCTCATAGGACACCTGTTCTATTTATGCACAATTCCATATCCTGACAAGAATGGACATAAAAGAATATTCAGCTTTGTCATTCTTGCGCTGTTGATCACCATTATGAGCATAGCCTCTCAATTATTTGCTGTGAAAGGCTTTATGGGAATGTGCGTCACGGCTTATGCCTGCGTTTTCGCTTTTGTCATCCACGCCGGAATAATGGCCGCGATTGAAACTAAAAGCCGTCTTTACATTGTGACCGTCATCGGTTATGTCCTTTTTGTCATATCTGACACGATTCTGGCGACAGGTGTCTTTACTGATCTAAAAGTTCCGATGCGTGGTTTCCTGGTGATGCTGACGTATATTCTCGCCCAGTTCCTCATCGCCGTTTCGCTGACCAAGGAGGAAATCCGGAAACATCTTATGATAAATGCGTCCACAAATTGATATTTATTCCGAAATTTATTAATTTTGCATCGCAAAACACGGAGGATTGTCCGAGTGGTTTATGGTGCTTGTCTCGAAAACAAGTCGGCTGAAAGGCCCCACAGGTTCGAATCCTGTATCCTCCGCTTTCACTGATTAATAATAAGTTATGTCTATCAAGAAATTGTCCGATGCCGCCGCGATGATGGTTGTCGCGGCTATGGTTGGTTGCTCACCGAACGACACGACTGTTAATATCGCCTTGAACAAGGCTGCATACGCTTCGTCTTCTTATGATTATAACCTTACGGCACAGCTGGTCACGGATGGGGGTGTGGCGGCTTCAGAGCCGGCTTGGCTGAAAGTCTGCACGGCTGAGGGGGAACTGCCACGGCGCGAGAAGGAATGGACGCTGGACGCGGGACCATATTCAAGCAACAGGTTGGAAGGTGCGTCTGATTTCATTGAATATGAATGGAGTGCCCAGAAGTTTTCAGCTGCCTGCGTGCGTGTCCGGGGATATGTGGTTTATGAGGAACCTGCGGAAGGGTGGTCGATTTCTTGTCTTGCCGGGGACTCGAAGGTCGGAATGAGACAGGTCGGATTCATCGGAAATTCCGGACTGCCGGGAAACAAGCGTTATCCGGAGGTCATCACTGACCCGAACAAGCAGACTGAGACGATCACATGCCCTGTCCGTGAGTTGGATTTGGAAATACCTTTGAATGACGCTGTTGATTTCAATCATTTCAAGATTGAGTTCAATATGGAAGGGGCTCTTTTTTGGGTGGTATATGCTGTGGATTTCTCAACGGAACCATCATTCGGGAAGAGTTCTGACACCGGGCCTTATGATTCAAAAGAGTCCCGTGGTTTCAATGTTCTGCCATCCGAAGTCTACTCAAGCGCGTGGATGAGTGCTGACGACAAACCGCAGTGGGTCTATGTTGATCTTGGTTCTAAAAAGAGATTCAATGAATTACGCCTTCATTGGATCCATAAGGCTAAAAATGGTAGTGTTGAGATCTCGGACGACGCGGAGAACTGGAAAAAGGTCGCAGATCTTCCACAGACAGATTCGCTGACATATTCATTCAAAGCGGTAGGTAACGCCCGTTATGTCCGTCTTTCGATGGAAGGCGCTGATGAGAGCGGCCATTTCGCATTGGGCGAGATGGAAGTCTTTGGACCTCAGGCGAAAGAAGATACCAAACCTGAATGGCGACTTCAACGTGCTTCCGCTGTCGCCGGGAGCGGAGAGGCTGTCTCCACCAATGAATATGACGATTCGTCCTGGCTGCCTGCTGTCGTGCCGGGAACAGTTCTTTACAGCTATATAGCCGCCGGGGCAGTTCCGGATCCGGGAATCGTTGACAATAACCTTCAGATTTCGGAGTCGTATTTCAATTCTGATTTCTGGTACAGATGGACACCAAGTTCTGTCGCTGGGCTTGTCGAAGCGGCAAAGCGTCAGGAAGGCGAGCGGCTTTTCCTATCCTTTGACGGAATCAATTGGAAAGCCGAAGTTTATCTAAACGGGAGTTATGTCGGAAACATTGCGGGAGCGTTCAAGCGCGCAAGTTTCGACATCACGGATCTGATTCAAAACGAGAACAATGTCATAGCCGTGCACATCATAAAGCCAGCCCACTTTGCCGCTGTCAAGGAAAAGAACGCAGAGAGTCCTGACTTCAATGGAGGTCAGCTTGGTGCTGATAACCCGACGTTCCACGCCACGGTAGGCTGGGATTGGATGCCGACAGTCAGAGGCCGTGATATGGGAATCTGGAACGATGTCCGGATAGAAAAAGTTGAGGCTGTAAGATTAAGCGATCCGCTTGTCCAAAGCAAAGTGACAGACGGCCTTGCCTCGATGACATTCTCTGTGAAAGTCGAGGACATCTCTTCCAAGGACATCAGCGGAATCTTGCGCGGTTCTGTCGGAAATATTGAATTCGCGAGGCCTGTCTCATTGAAGGCAGGGGAGAGCGGCGCGGTCATATTCACACCGGAGGAATATTCACAACTGAAAGATCAGAAGATCGACCTTTGGTGGCCGAATGGCTATGGTGAGCCGACGCTTCACGAAGCCTCGTTCTCCTTCATACCTGACGGTGCGGCCGAGGCGATGACCTCAATCAAATGGCAGGCGGGCATCAGGGAATTCACATACAGCGATGTGATGAGCGACCTGAAAATGTTCATCAACGGCCGCCGATTCTTCCCGAAAGGCGGCAACTGGGGCTTCAGTGAATATAATCTCCGCTACCGTGCTGAGGAATATGACACCGCGGCGCGTATGCACAGGGATATGAACCTGAATATGATCCGTAACTGGGTCGGCCAGACAGGCGATGAGGAGTTCTACGATGCCTGCGACAAGTATGGAATCGTGGTTTGGCAGGACTTCTGGCTTGCGAATCCGGCTGACGGTCCTGATCCGGATGACAATGAGATGTTCCTTGACAATGCCAGAGATTATGTCAGCCTTATCCGCAAGCATCCAAGCATCGGACTATACTGCGGACGTAACGAGGGCTATCCTCCGGCTGTTTTGAACGCTGGCCTGATTGAGACCGTCAACACCCTGCATTCCGACATCGTCTATATTCCAAGTTCGGCTGATGATGGAGTAAGCGGCCACGGCCCGTACCGTGCGGTCGAGCCTTCGTTCTACTTCGAGAACCCGACCTCCAAGTTTCACAGCGAGAGGGGAATGCCTGCGATTATGGAATATGAGAGCCTGTCTCGGATGCTTACTTCAGACCATCTTTGGCCAACGAACGATGTCTGGGGACAGCACGATTTCACCCGCACCGGCGCTCAGGGTGACACCGCATTTGTCGGAATGGTCAGAAGGCGTTTCGGTGAGCAGGCTATGGAATCCGCCGAGACTTTCGCGAAATATGCCCAGTGGATCAACTATGACGGCTACCGTGCGATGTACGAGGCCAACAATGTTGGACACAAGGGGCTTCTGATCTGGATGTCTCACAGCGCCTGGCCAAGCCTTGCCTGGCAGACCTACGACTATTGGTTCCGTCCTACAGCCGCCTGTGCCGCCGTGAAGAAAGCCTGTGAGCCTCTGCACATTCAGATGAATCCGGCCACATGTCAGATTGAGGTGGTTAACGCCAGCTGTGGTGATCAGAAAAACCTTACCGCCAGCGTTTCCGTAGTCAATCCGAATGGTGAGGAAGTATATTCAAAAACAGCTCAAGTAAGTCCCGCGGAAGACACGACGACTCAGGTTATTGATATCGCTGACGTACCGGACGGCCTCTGCATCGTGACCCTCAAACTGACCTCCGCTGACGGGAAAGTCCTTTCGCAGAACCAATATTTCCGTAATTTCCGCTCAGGCAAAGACACTGGCAACTATCAATCTCTTGTAGGAACCAAGTGGCTGGACAACACCCTGCTCAAGTTTGATTGACAACCGGTATTTTCGTTTTTTCATACCGCACTGAGCGGAAAATGTTGCTTCACGCGACCGAACTATTTAGATTTGCATAGTCCGCCTGGTGGCCTGATGCGAAGTTGTCAATGTAACTTCAGTCTCCAACCTTGACGTCAGCCATAACAAAGTAGTGGTCGCTCGGCAGAATGCCATTGACCCCTTCTGTGATCATGCGGCAGTGAACCGGCTTGACCTTGCCGTGCAGGTAGATGAAATCGATGCGGGAGTTCTTCTTGGTGTACTTCTCGCCTTTGAACCCGTGAAAGGAGAAACGGTCAGGGAATCCCATCCATTCGTAGGCGTCTTTCCATCCTGCCACGTGCAGCGTCTGGGCCGCGCCGTCAGAGATGCTTGAATTGAAATCTCCACAGATGATCTGCGGAAAATCATCAGCATATTGCCCGGCTTCCTCGGCAAGCATCCTGGCCTGTTCCCGTCTTGCATTGTCTGACTTGTGGTCAAGGTGGGTGTCGATTATACGGAACTCCTCACCGGTTTTCTTGTCACGGAGTCTTAGGTAGTTACAATGCCTTGCACGAGTTGTTCCCCATGAGACAGTACCTCCGATGAGAGGTTCTTCAGACAGCCAGTAACAACCTGCGCCGAGCATCTCGTACTTGGATGTCAAGAAGAAGATCACGTTCTTTCCAATGAAATGGTAGCCCTCCGTAAACGGGTCCATTTCAGGACCGGCGAATCCGAACGAGGTGTAGCCTTTCAGCTCTTTCTTCATGTACTCATTAGAGTCATAGATGACCTCCTGCAAGCAGATGATGTCGGGTTTCTGGGCCAATATGACGTCCCGGCAGACCTCACGTCTTTCTTCCCAGGTGCAGCCCGGCTTCTTGGCGTCTTCCGGCAGTCCGGTTATGCGGATGTTGCATGTCATTATCCTGTGCGTGCCTTTTTCCTTAGGGTCACGGCTGAGACCTTTCCCGGCGGCCATTGCCGGAGTGATGCTCACGGCAGCGAGAAACGCAATCAGGATTACGGTCTTGTTTTTCAATATATTCATAAGAGAACGAATGTTGGTTGAACGGTCATATTCATTAGCCCCTGAGGTAGGCTCCGGTTTCTTTGAGCTCCTTGCGCACTTCGGCCACATTGACCTTGGCGACAGGCACGCCTTCCGACAAGGCGATCCTTGCGGCCCTTCCGGCAGCCTCACCCATTGCCATGCACGTGGACATCACTCTGGCCGAGGCCATCGCCTCGTGAGTCATGGAGGCGCACCGTCCGGCTACGAGCAGGTTTCCGACCTTTTCCGGAACCAGCATGCGGTATGGCAGATCGTAGCAGTCTGGGCACCACATCATCGTGCAGTCATCTCCGTGGCTGTGATGAATGTCCACAGGATAACTTCCAACTCCTATCGCGTCCTCGAACTTGTGGCAGTTCAGGATGTCGTCCGCAGTCAGGACATATTCTCCCTTGATGACACGGCTTTCGCGGATACCCATGAACGGAGCCACCCTGTCTCTCCACGCGTTCTCGAATCCTGGTATGAAATCCCTGAGGTATCTTTCCACCTCATCATTCTGGAAGCGGGCCTTGATTTCCCCTTCGGTGTAGCTTTCTGGATTGGTTGAGTCCACGCCGCAGACTCTGGACATATTCACCCAGATCTCATCATCGGCAAGACCTGTGATGAGGATTGTCCTTGCCACTGGGATCTCATAGCCCTTCTCTCTGGCCTCGTTGATCTTCTTCCTGAAACCGACCACAATGAACGGACCGTCCTTGAACTGCTCGGTCGGCATCACATCCATGTCGAATTCCTCCGAATGGTTCACGATCGCGTCCCTGAGCTCAGGCATATTGACCCCTCTCATGGAGAACATCAATGTCGGCGGCTGCATGCCTCCGTCAGCGTCGCCCTTGTGGCATTCCACTCCGGCCTTGAACGCGACATCAGCGTCTCCGGTGCAGTCAATGACTGTTTTCGCCATGATCACCTCACGGCCTTCCTTGCTTTCTATGAAGACACCCTTGACATCATCTCCCTCCTTGATTACTCCAGAGCAGAACACGTACATCAGGATTTTCACCCCGACTTCCTCCAGCATGGCCAAAGCCTCGTCCTTTACGGCTTCCGGGTCGATGATCGTGAGGCTGACGTGGTTCTTGCACGGTTTGTGTTCAGAAGCCTTGCCCTTGGCTCTGAGTCTGCTGATGAGCATCTGAGGCAGGCCTTCGATGACTTGATTGCCTTTCCGGCCTAGAAATCCGAGGATCGGCAGACCGAGGGTCAGGTTGCCTCCGACATAGCCACGGCTTTCGATGAGCATCACTTTAAGACCTTTGCCGGCAGCGGCGCGTGCGGCCATGATGCCCGAAGGTCCACCTCCGACAACGAGAATGTCCACATTGTCTCTTATCGGAATCTCCCTCGCCGGCTCGGTGTAAGTTCTTTTTGTTTCCATTGTTATTTGATTTTAAACATTCTTCACGTACAGTCCCGGACGTTCAGGCCGCACCATCTTCCACAGTACAACAGAGGCAATGAGGTGAAGCACACCCATCACGGCGAACAGAATATTTCCCATAGACGAGAGCAACGAGCCCACGAAGACATTGAATATGGCTCCTCCGACGGCTCCGGCTCCAGCGGTGATGCCGACCACGCTTGCCACGTTTCTTACAGGGAACGCCTCCGCGACCACCACGCAGATGGTGTAGAGCCAGCTTGAGCACATCACGGCGATCACACTGAATATTCCAACGACCATCCAAGCCCGTGCCCCGAACGCTATGGACTCGCATCCGCTCACGAGCGGTGCAAGCGCGCATATCGGTGCAACAAAGGATATTCCTATCATCATTATTTTTCTTGCCTTGAGAGCTGGAATCCCTTTCTTGACGAGATGGTCGGAGAATATGGATGATAATATTCCTCCGATCGCGCTGAAGAAGAACGGTACACCACCCATGTACTGGATCATGTCCAAAGTGGCCTGCTGGCTAAGCCCTTGGGCTTCACCCATGCTCCTCAGATAACCCGGCAGCCAGAAACAGCAGAAATACCATACCGGGTCGCTTATAAGCCTTATCAGTAGGATCCCCCAAAGTGAGCGGGTTTTCCATAGGCCTGTCCATGTGAACGCCGATGACCCCTCAATGGATTTTTGTGAGCTGTCGGCGTCCTCTTCCGCATCCATTGTCCTTGCGAGAACATCCTTGTCAGGATTACGATATACAAACGCCCAGACAACGGCGATGACAAGTCCGATTCCTCCGGCAAGGATGAACACCTCATGCCATGGCAGTATCCTCGCCATCCAAGCGATCACAAGAGGCGCGATGACTGTTCCCAAGGCTCCACCTGCTGTACACAGGCTGTTGGCGGTCGCTCTGTGACGTTTCTCGAACCATACTGTAACCGCGACGATCTGACCGGCTATGATGGTCGGTTCGGCAAGTCCGAGGATGCCTCTGAATGTGGCGAAAAGCACAGCGTTTGTGGACAGACCGCCTCCGATGCATGCCAAGGACCACACGACTATTCCGATAGAAATCACCGGCTTGGGACCGAATTTATCCACGAGGATTCCAGAGATAGGATACATTATCGCGTAGCAGATCAGGAACACGTTCACTATCCATGCGTACTGAATATCTCCGATGCCGAAATATTCCAGAATTTCCGGTTTCAATATTGACAACAGCTGGCGGTCAAGGTAGTTGCAGATGATCGCTACGAAGAGAGTGGCGACAATGAATATTCGTCGTTTCCCGGAAGAATGATTCTCCATTTATTTTAATTTGCTTAGTTCCAAGTATTTTTTGTAGCGGCTCTCCAAAAGATCATGTCTTTCAGGAGATGGGGAATAGGTGTGCGCCGATGGTGGGCACAATGCTTTTTGGGCAGTCGGAACATCCGGGTACAAACCTGCGACAACAGAGGCGTTGACCGCCGCTCCCAGAGCACAGGACTGCTTGCAGTCAAGCACTTCGATCTTTTTCATGTTGGCGTCGGCCATGAGTTGCATGATGAAAGGGGACTTGAACGCGATGCCGCCAATCGCGACAAGACGTTCGATGAATACTCCGTTGTTGATCAGATGGTCAATAGCGGCTTTCGCGCCGAACGCCGCTGATTCGGCAAGTGCGTAATAGATTTCCGCGGGGGATGTCCCTAACGTCAATCCGGTGATGGTGCAGGTCAGTGAGCTGTCAGGGGCAGGAGAACGCCTTCCATTGAGATAACCTGTGGAGATGGGACTGGATGCGCTGATTCTCAATTTTCCGGCTTCTTCTGAAAGTTTCTGAAGAATATTGTCCTTCTGGTTCGTATGGTTGCATTCCAACGCCCATCCGAGGATTCGCTTCAGCCATGCGAATATATCCCCGAACGCGGACATCCCGACTTCATACCCAGTCATTTCCGGAAGGATTGATCCGTCCACTTGCCCGAATATCCCCTTGATGACATGAGGATTCTTTGGCGTGATAGCCATGAAGCAGGCTGAAGTGCCGAGATTCATGGCCATTGTCCCTAATGTTATTCCTGCCCCTACGGCACCGGAGTGAGAATCAATATTCCCTATACCTATAAGTACATCACGGGAAAGTCCAAGTTTGTCCGCCCACTCCGCTGTTATCCTGCCGGCCTCCTTGTCGCAGCCATATACCTTGTCTGGCATATTCCTAAGAATAGGCACAAGCTTGCCGTCAATACCATTGAAGAATTCTTCAGGGGGATATCCGCCCCATTCTTCCGCCCACATCCTCTTCGCTCCGGCGGCACACAATCCCACTCTCATCTTTGTGATGTCATCCACACCTGTCAGAACCGCGGGAATCCAGTCGCACAGTTCAATGGCTGTAGATGCTTCATTCTGAAGCTCAGGTGAATGACGGAGCACTCTGAGGACTTTCGCCCAGAAACATTCCGCTGAATAATGTCCTCCCGAATGGCGGCTGTATCCCTTGCCGGATAACCTGTCGGCATTATTGATCTCCGCTGCCTCGTGTTCCGCCGTGTGGTCTTTCCAAAGGACGAACATCGCGTCTGGATTCTCTTTATACTTTTCTGACAGAGAGAGAGGCTTGCAGTGTCTGTCCACAAGACATGGGGTGCTGCCTGTGGTGTCCACGGAAATGCAGCGTACAGCTTCAGGGGCCGGACAATGCGAAACGACATCGGTCAGCACTTTTTCAAGGCCTTCGAGATAGTCGAGAGGGTTTTGGCGGAACATCGCCTTTGTCTTGTCCGTATAAAGTCCCTTGGCCCATCTTGAGTAGTGGGACTCAGCTGAGTGGATATATTCCCCAGTGAGGGCATTGACAAGCAATGCCCTCACCGAGTCTGAGCCGAAATCGACCCCTATTGTGTAAGAAATCTGTCTGTTCATTGCCGTATTGATACGGGAGGAGCCTTTAAGATTAAAGTGTGGTCAAGTGGAAGTTGCGCCAGAGAACCTTGATGTTGTTGCCGTCGTGGATCTGGAGCATGATGCGGCCGGACTTGGAACCGATCAACTCATCGTTTATGTCAACCATAGGCTCGCCGTTCAGCCAAGTCTTGACGTTGTCACCTTCGACACGCAGACGAAGAGTGTTCCATTCGCCTTCCTTAAGAATATCCTCTTTCTCGTCCGGAATCTGAACCAACCAGCCACGGCCGTATGACTCGTAGATTCCGGCTGTGTCCTGTCCCTTAGGAGCGACCTCGCACTGCCATCCGTTCACGATGTTGTTTTGGTAGCCACCCTCCACAAATGAATGGAAGAACAGACCGGAATTGCCGTTCGAGCACTGCTTGAACTCGACTGTCAGATCAAAATCCTTGTAATATTCACGGGTTCCGAGATAGCCGTAGCGGAGATCCTCTCCGTTCTCAGTCACGAGATTGCCTTCCTCGTCAACACCTGTGCGCATGCTTCCGAACAACTCCCATCCGTGAAGATCCTTTCCGTTGAAGAGTTCTACCTCCTTGCCGGCCTTGCGTGGCAGTTCCTTGATCTTGATGTTTCTGAATGAGGCCGGGTCGCCGTGATCCTGAAGGCAGATCACGCCTTCGTGAGCGAGACCATATTCGGTTGCGTTGCCCCATTTGCCGCTGGCCTTCTTCTCGAACCAGTCGTCTGTCCAGGCCTCGAACTCAAGAATCTTCTCTCCGTTCAGCCAATGCTCCACATGACCGTTGTCAAAGACAATCTTTGAGTTGTTCCATTCACCTTGAGGATTGACTTTCATCTTGCTTGAGTCAGGAAGATGCATTGCGTAGTCAACGCCAAGCTTCTGCCATTCCTCAAGTTTCGCCGGAGCGTTAACCTCTTCCCAACCCTCGTTGTCAATGAGCTGATATTCAGGGCCTGTGACGTAAGGCACCTTGAATTTCGGATTCTCGACAACGTGGTAAAGCATTCCGCTGTTGCCTCCGTGGGTGAGTTTCCAGTCCCAGGACAGTTCGAAATTCTCGTACTTCTTGTCCGTGACGATGTAGCCGGACTCGTCGGCTCCTTCTCCTGAAGCCTGGATGCAGCCGTCCACGACGGTCCAGCCGTTGGTCAGAGAGTCACCGTTGTAGTCACGCCAACCGTCAAGGTTCTCACCATTGAACAACAGTACCCAACCGTCAGCCTTTTCAGCGGATGTGAGGGTGTTCTGCTTCTGTGCGCATGATGTCATTGACACCGCGATGCCTGCGATCGCCAATCCATAAATGATCTTTTTCATTATGCAGAGATTAAAATTATAGTCTTATGCTATTGTCATTGATAATGATTACAAAAATATGGAAATATAAAGATATTACAAAGATGATTGGTCACAAAATGAGATTCCGAAATAATAATTGACACTTGTTGGCATGATGGGTCACGTGCTATTTTTGATGTAAACATGAAGTTTTTTATGAAAAAATGCGTATAATAGCACCGTATATAAAAAAAATGAACTGTTATGAAAAAGAATCTGAGAAGATTTGTAGGGGGCACTTTGCTCCTGATTGCCACGGCTTGTGGCAAGAACAACACTGATCCTGATCCGACACCCGATCCTGAGCCTGGGGTTGACCCGACGCCGGAGATTGTCGTCAGAGACCTCAGCGCGAATGGCACATCCAACTGCTATATTATCCTGCAGACAGGTGCTTGTTCTTTTGATGCCACCGTCAAAGGGAACGGAGCCGCTACAGAAGGCCTTGATGCTCCTGAAAAGATGTCACCTGATTCCGCGGCTCTAGTTTGGGAAACCAGCAAGGGAATGATCACGGATGTGAAACTAAAGGATGGGACAATCTCTTTCAAAGCCGGTGATGTCAACGGTAACGCATTGATCGCCGCCTATTCCGCTGACAAGAGAGTCATCTGGAGTTGGCACATCTGGTTCCCGGAAGAGAATGTGAAAACTGTTACGGCCAAGAGCGGCTACGAGGTGATGAATATGAACCTCGGCGCAATGACCTCCACTTTCGGTTCTGCTCCTGACGTGAAGCCTTACGGTCTGTTGTACCAATGGGGACGCAAGGATCCGTTCCCGTCAGCTCCGAGTCTTACCGGGAATGAAAAGACCCAACCGGTTCCCGTGTATGGTCCTGATGGCGCGGAGGTGAAGATCACATATTCACTTTGGAGTTCGGTTGAGAACAACACCATTGAATATTCAATAGCCAATCCTACTAAATGTCTTTCGAACTATGCCCAGTACAACACAAGTAGGGATTGGCTGAAGGCCTCCGACAGCAATGACGCGTTGTGGGGCAATCCTAAAGGGGACGAGAGAAATTCGGACAACAATTACGTCAACAAAGGCTCCAAGTCTTTCTATGACCCTTGCCCTGTCGGCTACCGTGTCCCGCCGGCAGATGTGTTCAGGACATTCACTACCACTGGTGGATATACTCAGGATCCGTCTTCATTTGATGTTGTGGATTTGAATGGTGACGGAGTGATCGACACCAGAGACTACAACTATGGATGGTCTTTCAATATGAAGGAAGGCTCTCTGTTTTTCCCTGCCGCAGCCCGCTACGACGGCTCCTACGCCATGCTTATGGGTTCCAAGAGCGGACTTTGGGGATCCTATTGGGGAAACTCTCCTGCCAAATCCTATGGAGCGACCACAGGTTTCGGATTCTGTGTGCTCGCGTTCATGAACGAGGCCGCCGGCACATCCGTCTCAGCCACCGCTTCCGCCGGACGCGCCGACGCCTATTCAATCCGCTGCATCAAAGAGTAGTGACCTGATCATGCCCCCGCGTATTGGTTTGGCCTCCGGTGTTTCGTCCGTGTAGCCAAGGCAATGCACTAGAGCAGTTTATGGCCTTTTGAGAAAGCCATCCGTTCGAGATAGGGCTTGGCGGATGGCGAATCGAGGGACCGATGTACGGCGCTTCCACGGCGTGTCGTAGCCGTGACCATTGTCGATAAGGATTATGGTGCTGATTATGCTCCTTAATATGCCGCCGGCCAGCGTTAGATCACTGCCGCACATCGCCGCGGCAGGCCGCTTGGATGGGGGACTCAGAATAAAAATGCCTCTCAGGTGACTGAGAGGCGGATGTTTGTGGAGCATAGGAGGATCGAACTCCTGACCTCAAGATTGCGAACCTTGCGCTCTACCAGCTGAGCTAATACCCCGATCGGACTGCAAAGATACAAAAAACTTCATTTATACAATGAATTTCATTCGAGAATATTGCGCAAAACAATTATTGATTGTGACAACGGATGTCCTGTGTGCGATTCCAAGTGGAGGATGGCTACACCATTATAGCAAGTTAGGTAAATTGCCTGCACGCGTGATGTCTTGTGTGCGATTCCAAGTGGAGGATGGTTACCGTGTGGAGGCAATGAATTCCTTATACTTGATGAAATCATCCGGAAGCGGCATGTCATAGACCTTGCTTCTGAGGAATGCTCCGTAATCCTTGATGTCTGAATATTTCGACTGCTCCTCCACGGTCAGAGTCTCTCCGACGCCGACTCTGATCCTTCTGTACCTCTTGTTGACAAGTTCGTGCGGAAGCTGCATCAGGCGCACCCTCCAGTCTATCAGCCCAAGATTATAGAACCATAATGAATTATGGTCGAAAAACCGGATAGGGACAATCGGAACCTTGGCTTTCCGTATAAGCCTCAGAACCGCTTCCTGCCACTCTCTGTCCTTGATTTTCATCTCTTTAAGGCTGAGATCCGAGACCGCTCCTGAAGGGAAGAATCCCACCGGTTCACCATCGTGGAGCCTTTCCAGAACCTCACGGACTCCCTGGATGTTCTTGGCTGTTATTCCCTTGTTCAAGTTGTTCTTCGGATTGACAACGATGAGACTTGGGCGCAGCGCTTCGACAAGGGCGAGGAATTCGGTCACCATCACCTTGAAACCAGGCCTGATGTGTCCGATAAGGTCAATGAGAATGACACCGTCCATACCTCCGTAGGGATGGTTGCTGACCGTGATGAACGGCCCGTCGGGCAAATTCGCAAGCCTTTGCGAGCCTCCCAACTGGTAGTTGACCCCAAGCTTGTCCAGGAGTGCGCCCGCGAAATCCGCCCCTTGATGTTCATCAATCGTGTCGTAAATGTCGGACAGCGTCTTGATGGACAGGACTTTTCTTAGGAAACCTGCGACAGTGTTGCCGAATTTTCCCTTGAAAACCGGCGCAAGTTGCTCAATCTGTTCTACTGGAAGAAGAGGCATTATTTGTCTTCCCTCTTAGGCATCGGATCCATCTTGGCGTAACCCTTTGCGTCACTGATGATTGTCACCAGATAAATGATCACAAGCAAGGCCAGGATCACAAGACCTGCCACGTCAAGCGCCATGAGGTCGATGTCCTTGCCGAATATGCTGACCACTGTGCTGAACTCCCTGAGCGGCTCTATGAATATAAAGAGAGATGTCAAGATAATGGCGATCACTCTGAACTCAGTAGGTCCAAGTTTGGCGTAGGTGAGCCTGAACTCGCTCTTGAGGTGGGCGTTCACGCTGACGTTGACAGTTAGGCAAAGATAGACCACGAATATCATCAGCGCCAGATCCAGCCGCATAAGGCATGACAGTCCGAGGCCTACGAACATAAAGGCTTCGTTTATGCAATCTACCGTGTGGTCGAGATAGTAGCCGTAGATCGGTCTCTGGGTCTTGCGGACTCTGGCAAGAGTGCCGTCAAGGGAGTCTCCGTACCAGTTGACAACGAAGCCGAAGCAGCTGAGCCAAAGGAAGTTGACGTTCACGCTGCAGAGGATGTACCCGGCTCCGATCATTATCGCACCGAGTGTGCCGATGGCTGTGAGTGTGTCAGATACGACCCATTTCGGCTGCCTCTCGGCCAGCCAGACAAGGGCCTTCTTCTCGACCCCGTTCAGGATGGAGGTCTGTATTCTTTCCGCTTTCTTGTCTGCCATATTAATTATGTGTTAGATGTTTTTGACGTAAATCCTGGCTCTCTTGTGGAGGTGATGCTCGAATTTGCCCCAGAGATTCTGGACATTATGGTTCTCCTCAAGCTCACGGGTGCTCTCGACGTATTTGATACCGTTCTTGTGCATCCCGCGGCCGATCTTGGAGATGATCATCGCATTGACACCCTTGTCCTTATATTCATTGGAGATGGCTATCAGCAAGGCATCGATCGTGTCGTTGTGACGCAACGCCCTGAGAATATGGATGAAACCGAACGGGAACATATGCCCTTTGGCTTTCTGCAGAGCCTTTGACAGTGATGGAAGGGTGATTCCGAATCCGACCACCTTGTCGGTCTCGTCAACGATGACAGAGACGTAGTCCAGATTGAGGTTCGGGAAGAACTGGTCCTTGAGATCCTCGCACTGGGCAGGGGAGAGCTCCGAGAATCCGTGCAAGACAGAGTAACATTCGTTCATCACACGGAATATTCCGTCGGCATATTTGTGGAGCAGCTCATTCTTGTTCTTGTAGTCGCCTTCCTTGAGATTGTAGCGCTCACCGATCATTTCGGCGAAGTGGAAATAACGGTCAAGATTGTCCGGAACAGTGATCTTATATTCCACGAAATCAGTCTCTTTCGAGAATCCTTCTTTCAGGAGCATCGGCTCGTAGTAGGGAGCGTTGTACTTTCCGTAGGCGGTGGGAAGTTGGTCGAAACCTTCGACAAGAACTCCGGAGATGTCAAACTCAAGGAAACCGACAGGGCCTTCAATGATCTCCATTCCTTTTTCCTTGCCATATTCCTTCACCCTTTCCATCAGGGCGTGTACCACCTCCTGTGATTCGATGAAGTCTATCCAGCAGAAACGGCAGATCTTCTTGTCAACCTTTTTGTTGTACTTATAGTTTATGATGCCGGCGACTCTGCCGACAATCTTGCCGTTTTCATCGTATGCCAGCCAATATTTCCCTTCGCAGACCTCAAAGGCCCGGTTTTTGCCCGGAGTGAGGGTGTCCATTTCCATCGACTCAATCTGAGGAACGTAGTATTCGTTGTCCGCATACAACTCGTTCGGGAACCGGACGAAACGCCTCAGATCCTGTCTGCTGATCACTTCCTTGGTTGTAATAGCCATTGTTTTTATACTTTACAATCTGCTAAGGTAGTAAAAAATCATAAAATATTCTATTATCGAATATACAAAATAGTCCCGCCATTTGTGGGTGACGGGACTTATTTATCTATTAATAAATATTTAAAACATTTCTACAATGGGTTACTTTTTCTCGTATCCAACAGGATGGTTCAGCAAAAGTTCCTGTCCTTCCTTGAGACCAAGGGCGGTTTTGACAGCATCGTGGTTCATGCTTCCACGCGGGACTGTGGCCAGTTCGAGAGCCTCGCAGGCAAGGCAGATGTTCTGGGATACATAGCCGGCGTCGATGGCTCCGAAAATTGCGGTTTTCTCATCGCGGAACTTGTACTTGTTCAAGTCGCAGACAATCACGAGAAACAAAGGAGCTTTTGCCACAGATGCCTGACGACCAGCCAGATCCGAGCGGATGTCCTTTCCGGAAACCTTCGTCAAGATGTTTTCCTGGGCGTTGAAGAGCCATGCGCCGTCAGCCCGGCATACATAGACACTTTCCTCCTGTGTGTTCATGGCTGATGGTACGGTCAGCCTTCCGTCCTCACGGTTCACTCCGCATGCGGCCCATAGCAACCGGGACAGAGACGCGTCACTGATCTGTGCGTCTGAATATTCACGGACAGAGGCTCTTTGCTGAAGAGCCTGATAGAGAGTCATCGACACATTCTTGTCAGGCTGCGGAAGCTTGATGACTTCCTGGGCGAGTGCGGAAGTGGCCAGCGCGGCGGCTGCCAAAGCAAGGATGATCTTTTTCATATTCATGGATTTAAATGTTTGAGACTTTGATTGTGTGAAGCGGCGCGGCTCCGGTTGACGACTGCCACTCCGCTGAAAACCATAATGATGGCTACTATTTTCTGCCAGGTCATCGTGTCCATCCCGCCGATGACGCTGAGCAGGCAGGCCAGAATCGGCTGAAGGTAGGTGTACATCGCCACGATGGTCGGGCGGACGCTTTTCTGGCCGACCGGAATCAGAAAGTATGCGACAAAGGTGGCAAAGAAGATAAGATAGCCTATCTCAAGGGCTTGCGGCAACTTGATGGCGGCGTAGTCGGTGTGGAGCAGATTCTCAAAAGACAGCGGCAGCGACATCAGAAGCGAGAAAAGAAACATCCACTTCATAAAAGTGACCACTGAATATCTTTGGATCAGCGGCCTGAACGCTCCGAGGTATAGCGAGAAGCTGATGCTGTTCAGGAACAGCAGAATGAACCCTAAAGGCTGCGTGGCCTCGACCCCATTGTGATTATGTACGGAATTGAATATCAGGAATATGATTCCGATGAAGCTGATTCCTACTCCGGCGGCCTTCTTCGCGGTGATAGGCTCTTTTACGAATATGAACGCGAAGAACATGGTGAAGATCGGGCCGAGTGTTCCGATGATGGACGCGTCTATGGTCGTGGCCATCGTGATGCCTTTGAGGAACGTGTATTGGGTGATGAACAGACCGAATATGGATGCCAACGCAATCTGTATCAGATCTTTGATCGGGACTTTTTCTTTAGGCGTGAACAATGAGATCAGCCAGAACAAAGCTGACGCTCCGATGGCTCTCAGCGTGAACAATGCGATAGGAGAGACAACCGCCGAATTGGAGATGTCCTTTGTCAGTACGATGTTGACGCCGAAGATCGTGTAGGCCGCCAGCAGTGCCAGATGCCCTTTCAGATTGCCGCCCGCCATTCCATTCCGATTACTGTTCGCCATAGCCGTCCTCCGAGCATTGCGGGCATATTCCTTTAATAAGGTAGTTCGCCGTGGTTTCTGAATATCCCGCCGGGAGCGTCACAGGGGGGATGTGGATGTCCTCAAGGCAGAAGGTGCGGTGGCACTTCTCGCAGAAAAAATGCACGTGCGCGTCCTCGTCGCGCGCTGAGTCGTGGCTCAGGCAGAGCTCGTAGCGGGTGCCGTCGCCGCCGTCCTCGATCGCGTGCACGAGGTGGTGCTCCTTGAACAGCGTGAGGCTTCTGAATATTCCAGACTTGTCGATCGTGCCGATCTTGTCCTCCAGCTCCATAAGGCTCAGCGGACGGCCCTCGGTAAGGAGCGCCTTTGCCACAATCAGCCTGTTGGCCGTGGTTTTCACCCCGTGCCTCTCAAGCAATTCCGTCAGGTCTATGTTCGGCATATCTCCTATCTGTTTTTATATTACGCATCGCAAATTTACTTAATTTTTTGAAGTATTGTATTCCGTTCGATAGAATGACAGGAGCGAAGCGACAAGTCGGCTTCTGCCGACCGGCTATAGGCCGAAATCCTCCAAAGGGGGTGCAGGGGGGGGGATATGTTGCAAATTTTGGTTTGACCAAACCAAAATTTGCAACCAAGTTGCAGAAATGATTATCGACCTTTGCACCGTTGAAATCAAAGTCAAAGAAAGAATATGGAAAAGGAAAACAAAATCAGATTCGCGAGAATCATTCTTTCAGCCGCCCTGCTTGGCGTGGCAGTCTTGGTCGAGAAGAAGTGCGACCTCAGCGTCTGGCAGCTTCTCCTTGTTTATTTAATCCCTTATCTCATCGCTGGTTACGACACCTTGCTTGAAGCCGGAGAGAAAATCGTCAAGGGCGACTTCTTCGACGAGGACTTCCTGATGAGTATCGCCACCATCGGCGCGCTCTGCATCGGATTCCTTCCAGGAGCTGAGACACAGTTTCCGGAGGCGGTCTTCGTGATGCTGTTCTTCCAGGTCGGAGAACTTTTCGAGGACATAGCCGAAGGCCGGAGCCGCAAGTCAATCTCGGCATTGATGGACATAAGACCGGACACGGCCAATGTTGAACGTGACGGGAAAGTCTTGACAGTCAATCCAGAAGAAGTCAAAGTCGGAGAGACAATCATAGTAAAACCGGGCGAGAAAGTCCCGATGGACGGAGTAGTCCTCGAAGGAACCTCAAGCCTTAACACCGTGGCCCTGACCGGAGAAAGCGTTCCACGGAGCATATCTAAAGACGATGACATTATCTCTGGTTGCGTGAACCTTACCGGAGTCATCCGCGCGAAAGTCACGAAGGCTTTCGGTGAGTCAACCGCATCCAAGATCCTTGACCTTGTCGAGAACGCTTCCGAGAACAAGTCCAAGAGCGAAAGCTTCATCTCAAGGTTCGCAAAGATCTACACCCCGGTTGTCGTGATCGCCGCATTGGTGCTGGCTTTCATCCCGCCAGTCCTCTCCGGAGATTTCGGCGGCACATTCGCCACCTGGCTCTACAGGGCTCTGACATTCCTGATCGTCTCCTGTCCGTGCGCCCTCGTGATTTCCGTTCCGCTCTCATTCTTCGGTGGCATCGGCGGAGCGTCATCCAAAGGAATCCTGATCAAAGGTTCCAACTATCTTGAGGCTTTGGCCAAAGTCGGAACGGTTGTCTTTGACAAGACCGGCACACTTACCGAAGGCGTGTTCGATGTGACCGCCGTGCATCCGGAAACGATTGATGAGAAGGAACTTCTGCATCTTGCGGCACACGTGGAGAGATATTCGTCACACCCGATAGCAATCTCACTTAAGAACGCTTATCCTGACGAGGCCGATGGATGCTCGGTCGAAAATGTCGAGGAGATCGCCGGTCACGGAGTACGCGCTGTGGTGAACGGAAAGACCGTCTGCGTGGGCAACACCAAGATGATGGAAGCGGTCGGAGCGAAGTGGAAACCTTGTGAGAAGAACGGCACGATCGTACACGTCAGCGTCGATGGAACATACGTCGGACACATTGTGGTCTCTGACAGAATCAAGGCTGATTCCGCCGATGCGATCAAGGCTCTCAAGGCCGAAGGCGTCACAAAGACTGTGATGCTCACCGGAGACAAGCGTGAGGTCGGTGAATATGTCGCCTCGGCCATCGGGCTTGACGAGTTCCACGCCGAACTCTTGCCGGCAGACAAAGTCTCTGAGTTAGAGAAACTTCTTGATAATAAGCCGTCCGGAAAGACGCTCGCCTTTGTGGGTGACGGCATCAACGACGCTCCTGTGCTCGCAAGAGCCGATCTCGGAATAGCGATGGGCGGACTCGGATCCGATGCCGCGATAGAGGCCGCCGATGTGGTCTTGATGGATGACAAGCCGTCAAAGATAGCCCTTGGCGTGAAGATCGCCCGTAAGACCCTCCGTCTGGCAAGGGAGAACACCTTCTTCGCCATATTCATAAAACTTCTCGTCCTCGTCCTTGCCGTCCTTGGCATCGCCACAATGTGGATGGCCGTCTTCGCCGATGTCGGCGTTACCGTCCTCGCTGTCCTGAACGCGATGCGCGCCCTGAAAGTTTAGGAATATTTCGGATTCCCCTTACTCTGCGTCGTCCTCCGGCTCAAGGTGAAGGGAGATCTGGGTCTCAGTGCCGAACTCCTTGCGTAAGGCCGCCTCGACTTTCTTGGAGATGTCGTGCGCCTCTTTCAGTGATATCTCAGAATCCAGCACAAGGTGGCCTTCCATTATTATTCCCGGCCCTTCGCGTCGTGTTTTCAGCTCGTGAAGATCGACCACTCCTTTGACGGATTTGGCCGTGGCCTCGATCTTTTCCTCCACATCGTCCGGAAGTGACACATCCAGAAGTTCCTTGATAGCCGGCACAGACATCTTCACCGCCATCACAAGTATGAATATGCTGATGACGCAACCTGTGATCGGGTCAAGAATGACGAATTTGTCACCAAGGAATATGGCTCCCGCGATTCCGAGCAGTGAGCCAACGGACGAGAAAGCATCTGAACGGTGATGCCAAGCGTTGGCTATCATCATCGGGCTGTTCAGAGCCTTTCCTTGGATGATCGTGTAACGGTAAAGGATTTCTTTCAGGACTATTGACGCTACGGCTGCCCAAAGAGCGATCATTCCGGGAGAACTTACTTCTCCTCCATCCAGAATCTGGCGGATCTTGTTTATGCCGCCGGACATCAGGTTGACAGCCACGACGATCAGCATCAGACTGATTATCAGTGTGGCGAAAGTCTCGAACTTCCCGTGCCCGTAGTCGTGGTCCTTGTCCCGGCCCTTGGCTGATATCTTCACGAACACAATCACGACGATGTCGCTCAGAAGGTCTGACAGTGAATGGATTCCGTCCGCTATCATCGCGGTTGAGCGTCCAAGAACACCGGCGAAGATCTTGAAAACTGTCAGAATGATGTTGACAACTGATCCGACCAGTGTCACGAATGTTACCTTTGCGGTCCTGTCCATTATGAGTAACGTTTAGGAAGTCTGAATATGATTGAGAAACAAGCCACTACGCACAGCACGAACGGGTAGTAGAGGCAAGGAATAATCGCCGCGGCGGAGATCCCGGCGAATCCGGAAGCCATCAGTAGTTGCGCTCCGTAAGGGATTATGCCTTGTACGACGCAGGAGAACGTGTCCAGAAGGCTTGCTGATTTCCTCGGATCAAGCCCGAATTTTTTGGTGATGTCGCGGGCGATGTCACCTGTCGTCAGAATCGCTATCGTGTTGTTGGCCGTGCAGAAATTCGACAGCCCGACAAGCCCGGCGATGCTGAACTCAGCTCCTCGCTTGCCTTTGATGCCTTTAGTCAAACCTTTGATGATGAAATCGATACCGCCATTGTGCCGGATCAGTTCCAGCATTCCACCAGAGAGCATTGTCACGATGATCAGTTCGCCCATCCCGGCGATTCCGTCCCCGACACTGCCGAGAAATCCGAGCCAGGTCATTCCGTTCACGAATCCGATCGCCGCGCTGAGCAGCAGGCCGATTCCGAGTACAAGCAGGACATTCAGTCCGCACAGAGCCAGCACAATGACAGACAGGTAGGGAATGAGCTTGACATATTCAATCTCTCCGATCTCTGGAGTCGCTCCGTGGTTGAGTCCGATGATGATGTAGATGACTGTGACTATCAGAGCCGCCGGTCCGCAGATCCAGATGTTCGCCTTGAACTTGTCGGACATCGAGCAGCCTTGTGACGTGGTCGAGGCGATTGTCGTGTCTGAGATGAAAGACAGATTGTCCCCGAAAAACGCTCCGCCCACAATCAGGCCGGTCAGCATCGCCAAAGACAGACCAGATTGCTCAGCCAGTCCTGAGGCGATTGGAACCAGTGCCACCACCGTTCCCACACTCGTGCCGATTGACATCGAGATGAAGCAGGATGCCAGAAACAGTCCCGCCAGCAACCATTTCCCCGGAAGAACAGTAAGCGTCAGATTGACAGTCGCTTCCACGCTCCCGATTGCCTTTGCCGTGGTCGCGAACGCCCCCGCCATCACGAATATCCAGATCATCAGCAGAACATTCTTGTTGCCAGCACCGCTTGAGAATATGTTTATCCTTTCCGCCACAGCCCCTTTCGTGATCAGCATCGCATAGACCGACGCGATCAGAAACGCCGACGCGATCGGCACCTTATAAAAGTCGTGAGCCACCAGCGACGACGCCAGATAAGTCACCAAAAACACAGCCAGCGGACTCAACGCCAGCCAGCCGTTCATTTTCAGTCTGTTGATAGTTCGTTCCATAATACTTTGCAAATTTAGTAAATTACAGAATAATATTTATCTTTGTCTTAGTAAGCGTTGAAAAATAAGTTGAACTAAATTTTGTGTCAGATTTATGAGGATAGATTTCTTTTGGAAGAAGGAGTGTGCCGGTGGCACATGACTGATGAGAAAAGAAATATAGACCATAAAGATATACAAATTGTTCAAGTTATTTTTTAATGATTACTTAAAACCAAATACTATTTGAGATGAATAAGAGAATTTTACCATTCGCCGTCGCCGCGATGGCCCTGACCCTGACCCTGACCTTGGCTTCCTGTTCTGACAATGAGACTGAGGTCGCCACTTTTGCCGACACTTACGAGCAGACGCTCGCGCAGAGTGACTCCGCTTCGGTGCAGATAGTTCATTCTGTCGAGTACTACAAGAGCTTCGAGGGCGGTAACGCTTTGAAGAAGAAGATCAACAACTCTATCGTAAAGGCTTGTTTCGGAGAGAAATATGACGGTTTTTCGGTGGAGGAGGCTTCCGATGCCGTGTCGAACACGTTGATTGCCAACTACCAGAGGGAGGCGGGAAGTGTCTACGACAATGCTGTCGCCTACGCCAAGGAGAATGGATTAGACTATGACTATAACTATAGCGCGGCGATGACCTGCAACTGGTACTACACCGTTCAGGGAAAGTTCGCGGAAGGGTTCATGGATCTCCAGACCTACCAGGTGTACAGCGAGAACTACCTTGGCGGAGCCCACGGAATGCATTATCTGATTCCGGACATCATCAACCTGAAGACTGGCGAGATCGTGACGGAAAACGAATTGTTCAAGCCTGGCTATGTCGCTCCGGTAACGGAATTGATCAAGTCCAAGCTTGCGTTGGACAGGGGAGTTGAAGACATTAATGAAAGTGTGATGTTCAGTGAAGGCCTGGTTCCTAATGGACATTGCGGTGTGTCAGGCGCGGGAGTGACTTGGTACTACCAGCCTTACGAGATCGCGAGCTACGCTGAAGGCATCATTGAGGTTACGGTCTTCTGGATTGACTTGAAACCGTATCTCAATCCTGAATTCGTGAAGTTCTAGACGGTCTCCAGCTCGGCCAGATTGCCGGCGATCCAGACAGTGTCACCGGCCTGGAACCTGAAATCGGGTTCCGGGTTGGTGATGAATTCTGAACCCCTGAGCACGCTGATGACCATACAGTGATATTTCCGGAGGTTCGTGCCGCGTAGGGTCTTTCCGGTCAGGAACGATTCCTCGGTAAGTGCCTCAGGCACGATCTTGAAACTATTTCCAGAGTCCTGAATTTCCGGAGCGACGGCGCACGCCATCATATTCCTCAAGGATTCGAGTTGGGCGGATGTGCCGACGGCGAGCATCTGGTCGCCCGGGAACAGCGACACATCACCGGACGGAACGATCATATTCATTGACCCTCTGGTGATTTTGATGATGTTCGCCCCCGTTTCTGCCCTGAAAGGAATATCCTTGAGAGCCTTTCCGGCGTAGGTGGAATTCTGGGAGACGGTAAGCGTCTCTGTGTGAACGTCATAGTCGGCGAGTTTCTGGCTAACGGAAGAAGCGACCGGCTTGCTGCGCCTTTCATTCTCCTCCTTTTCATTGAAGTTTGAAAGGAAACGCATCTCCAACGCTGAATATTTATGGATGGACCGGCGGGCGAAGAGAATGAATATTATGCCGGCGAAGAAGATTGCCAGAACCGTCCAGCCTGCGAGGTGGAAATATGACGACAACACAGCCAGTACGATTCCCACGGCAAGGAATGAGCGCGCGAAGATCAGCCCCATCAACGGCCAGATGTTACTCGCCTTCTCTTTCAGGAGTTTAGGGGCGGATTTGCTGATGGAGCCGGAATGGACTCCGAGACCGAAAAGGAACGGGAGCATCGCCGCAAGGGTTATTCCGACCTCGATAACCTTATGTATGGTCACGCTTAGCTCCGGGGAAAATTTCTCTACAGCAGGTCTGAGATAAAGCTTTGATCCTATGTAGATCGCTATCAGGATCACGCCATAGAGGACGATGCGTGTGAAATAGGCGTTCAGCAGAGTTTTCCATTCGTTGTGCTCGGCGGCGGTCTGTTTGCCGGAGTCGTTCATCTGGGCGAGCCTGTCGATCCATTTGGCCGGTAACCGTTTGTTTAACAGATTATAGCACGGATCCGCCAGCTTTATCATAAACGGAGTCGTGAACGTTGTTATGACGGAGACCGCTATGATCACCGGATAGATGAAATCCCTCATCACGCCGAGGGTGCAGCCGACTCCGGCGATGATGAATCCGAACTCCCCGAGCTGCGCGAGGCTGAACCCAGTGTGGACGGCGTTGTCCAAACCGTTGCCGGTCAGGATGATGCCGGCTCCGGCGAAGATGATGTGGCTGATTATTACGATCACGGAGAGCAGCAGGATCATCGCCCAGTGCTCGGCGATCACCGATGGGGCGACCATCATTCCGACAGAGACAAAGAATATGGCTCCGAAAAGGTTCTTGATAGGCTCTACGATGTGGTCAATGTGTTCGCTTTCAGAAGTTTCTGCAAGGATGGACCCCATAACGAAGGCACCGAGTGCGGATGAGAATCCGACCGATGTGGCCAGAGCGACCATCCCGAAGCAGAGGCCGATACTGACAATCAGGAGAATCTCGTCGTTGAGATATTCCTTGGCCTTTTTCAGCAGGGTAGGGATGACGTAGATTCCGACGAGGAACCAAAGAATCAGGAAGAAAACGAGCTTCGCTATATTCATTATCAGCTCCTTGCCTGCGAAGGATTGTGAGACGGCCATTGTCGAGAGCAGCACCATCAACAGGATCGCTATGAGGTCTTCCACCACAAGGGTTCCGAACACGACTCCGGCGTACGGCTTGTTTTTCAAGCCGAGGTCATCGTAGGATTTCAGCACGACCATCGTGGAGGACATCGACAGCAAACCGCCGAGGAAAACGCTTTCCATAAAGCTCCAGGACAGGGCCTGGGCCGTGACAAATCCGATCAGGAACACTCCGATGAACTTCACGGCCGCAGTGACGATGGCGCTTCCGCCGACCTTCAGCAACTTCTTGAAACTGAACTCCAAGCCGAGGCCGAACATCAGGAATATTATGCCGATCTCCGACCATTGGTGGACGGTCGCCTCGCTGGATATTCCCGGAAAGAAGCTGATGTTCGGGCCGATCAAGAAACCGGCGAGGATGTAGCCGATGATTAGCGGTTGTTTGAGTGCCTTGGATATTATCGTGAACACTCCCGCCGAGATAAGGATCACGGCGAGGTCACGCACTATGTTCATTTCTTCTGACATTGCTCGTTCGTTTTTAAATGTCTCATTCGCGGCAATCACCGCTTGCTGAACGACAAATTTACTGAATAGATTGGCTTTTTATCCAAATATTCACGTTTTTTCCGTAAGTTTGCCGTCCGAAACTGAGAGTGATGACCAGACCGTGGCTTAAATTAGTCAAGAGATTCGCAGAGTTTTCCGCGTCGAGCCTTTTGGGGACGATTGTGGACACGGTTGTGCTTTGGGTCTTCTCCAAATGGGTTTTCAGCACATATTTCGGCCAGTACATCGTCTCGCCGGCCATCTCTTTCGAGTGCGCCGCCGTGACCAATTTCGTCGTGGCCTATTTCCTTATCTGGAAAGACAGGGTGTCGCGCCGTACCGCAAGGTCGTTTTTCCGTCACCTGGGCGGCTACAATCTATCCTGCATCGGGGCGTTCTTGGTCAAGATGGCCTTCCTGCTTCTGATCCAGAGGATGTTCCGGTGGAATGTCGTGTGGTGTAACCTGCTGGCACTGTGCGTGTCAGGTGGACTTAACTTCTTTATGAGCGAGAGGGTCGTCTTCCGCAAGAAAAAGGCCTTGCCGTCTCACGATATCGAGTTTGAGGATTAGCCTTTCCTTTTTCCGGAGAAAAGTCGTTGCGGCAGTTCCATCGCGAAGATTATTCCAAGCACTATCGCGATCGCGCCTTTGACGGCGGTGAATCCGGCGGACGCGGAGAGGTAGAACTGGCTTGAGACGAGGTAGTAAGTGAACCAGAATATTCCGGCTCCAGGGACGAGCGGGAATATTCCGCATAGCAGATAGACCGTGCTCGGGCATTTGTCCTTGACGGCGGTGAAGCGGGAAAGGATGCAGACTATCGCAGTGGCAAGGATGATGGCGACTGTCGGTCCGCTGTGACATAACCTTGTAAGCATCAGGTAGATGACCCAGCCGATGGCTCCGATCACTCCCGCCGTGAAATACTGTCTGCGTGGTGCTCCGAACAGGATCGCGAAAGCGAATGTGCCGATGAAGGCGGCAAGGCATTGCCACAGGATTCCGGCGGTCTCGGGATTGACGGTCATTCCGCTGAGTTTGATCATTCCTCCGAACACCCATCCGTCCGCTATGAAGCTGATACTCACGCCGAGAGCTATGCAGATGAATCCGAGCATCGCGTCCGTGAGCCTTGTCAACCCGGCTATGTAGTCGGAATTGGCCAGATCCCGGACTCCGTTCACGAACGGAACTCCCGGGATGAGCGGCATCACGGCTCCGATGATGATGTTGCTGAGGCTGTCGCCGAAGCCTAATCTGTAGGATGTGAGACAGAGGATTGTGGCCACGAGGGCGTTGCAGATTCCGCCTACAATCTTTGAGAGTGAACCGCTTACGAAGAGGCAGAATACGTAGAGCAGCGCTCCGATCACAAAATCGGCGGCGCAGTCCATAAACCCTCCGCCGAACACGGCGCAGAAACCGGCTGCCCCAAAGGCTGACCCGGCGATTTGTTCCCAGGCCGGTTTAGCGGGAGCGTCCTTTATGGCTTCCAGTCGTTGCCGAGCCTCTGACAGAGTGTGTTTCCCAGCCGCTATCTCGTAACTTAACTTGTTGACAGCGACTACTTTCGAGAGCTGAATTCCACGAATAGGAATGAACTCGACATTGGCGTACTTCCCGAGCGAGCCGGTTGTGAATATGCCGTTGCTGAGCACGAAAAAATGTCCGGAATCCACCCCGTAATGGGATGCGATCCGTTCCATAGTGTCCTCTACACGGGAAATCTCCGCCCCGTTCTCCAGCAGGATGTGCCCTGCGACCGAAGCGACTTCCAAAACCTCTGTCGTGTTGTCCGTCTCTATCATGACGCAAAATTACGGAAAAAACGGAAGATTATTGTAAAGCGGATATAGGAGAAGATAATTATTCCTTTTGGTGTGTTGTAGCAAAAGGTTACAGCACACTATAATTTAACTACACATACGCCCCATTATGAGAACGTGCCGTTTGAAATTCCAAGGTCATGGGTATGGGCGACTGTTAATGATATATCAAAATCAATTTTATATGGTGTAAGTGAGTCTGCGAAATCAGAAGGCAAATACAAATTACTACGCATTACTGATATTCAAGATAATCAAGTAGATTGGGGAACTGTTCCGTTTACAGATTTTGATGAAGATAAAGTATCTTCATACATTTTGCATGATGGAGATATTGTATTTGCACGAACAGGAGCAACTGTTGGAAAATCATATTTAATTAAGAGACTTAGGCAAAATGCTATTTATGCGTCATATTTGATACGAGTACAGACATTTGACTTGATTTTGCCAGAATATGTAAAACTGTTTTTTGAATCTGGTTATTATTGGGAGCAAATCGAATTACGTTCTGTAGGCATAGGGCAACCAAATGTAAATGGAACTATTCTAGGGAACTTAAACATTCCATTGCCTTCTTTTGCTGAACAAAAAAGAATTGTACTAAAAATAGAACGATGGTTTTCTTTGATTGACCAGATAGAACAAAGTAAAGCTGACTTGCAGACCACAATCAAGCAAACCAAGAGCAAAATTCTTGACCTTGCCATTCACGGAAAACTCGTACCCCAGGACCCGAATGATGAGCCTGCCATCGAACTGCTCAAGCGCATAAATCTCGACTATACACCTTGTGATAACGGGCATTATCCGCAGTTGCCTTTTGAAGCACCTCAAAATTGGAGTTGGACAACGCTTGGAAAAATTGGCAAATGGCAGTCTGGTAGTACACCAAATCGGCTGAACAAAGATTATTATAATGGGAATATTCCTTGGCTAAAAACGGGAGATTTAAACAATGGATATATTACCCATATTCCCGAATCTATAACAGAAAAAGCCTTGAATGAAACTTCTTTAAAACTCAACCCTACTGGTAGTGTGTTAATTGCTATGTATGGAGCAACTATAGGAAAAATTTGAATATTAACTTTTCCTGCCACAACGAATCAAGCCTGTTGCGCTTGTGAAGTCTTTAACGGGATAGATAAAGAGTTTCTGTTTCTCTTTTTATTATCCCATAGGGAAGAGTTTATAAAAATGGGAGGTGGTGGAGCGCAGCCCAATATATCCAAAGAAAAAATAATAAACACCTATATCCCCTTACCTCCATTTGCAGAACAAAAAAGAATTGTAAATACGGTTAACGTATTGTTTACCAAATTAGATGATATAATGGAGAGTTTATAGGCTCTCCATTATTATGTCTAATTGTGCGAATATTTTACGGACTGTATAAACAATTCGCTTTTGCTCATTTATTGGAGGAATAGCGATAATTATATCTTCAATGATATTTTTACTTACTCTTTGCTGACCTACAACTCCATTAAAAGAGCCTATACATTGGCTTATGAAATAATCTGATTTAAAGAAATAAAGTCCATATTGAATATCTATAAATTGAGATCTGAATACATGGAGTTCTGTAGTGCCTGCGCCAATACCATTTGGCAGACCTTTTAGAACTACAGACTTTCGATTTTCTAAACATGGAGATATTTTCGCAACAGCAATGTCTCCATCTGCAAAATGCGTAAAACCTGTTTTTATTTTACTCCATCGTTTCTTATCGTATTTGAAAGTATTATTGTAGCCATCAGTGATATTTGCCATCGGGACAAAACCCACTTCAACGTCATCATCCACCTTATTTCTAGGATTGATAATGAACACTTCTTTTATCGTTGAGTAGCACCATCCATCCGGCAACTGCGTATAATGCCCGATACGTTCCATTATATTATTACCATATTCATTCTAATTCAATGTAATATGGTAACAAAATTCAAAAATCATTTGGCAAAGACTAATCTTGCCAAGAACACCGTCACTTCGTATGTGTGGACGGTGCAGTATTTCCTCAATCACTATGGGGACGTGAACAAAAAGAACCTGTTAGCCTACAAAGGGTATTTGGTTGAAAACTTCAAACCACAGACAGTAAATCTTCGATTGCAGGGTATCAACAAATACCTTGAATTTACGAAACAAGAGAAACTGAAGGTAAAGTTCGTCAAAGTACAGCAGAAAAACTTTTTGGAGAACGTAATCAGTGATGCAGACTACAAGTTTCTCAAAACGCGCTTGAAAGCTGACGGTTATGATGAGTGGTATTTTATCGTATGGTTCATGGCGGCTACCGGTGCTCGTGTCAGCGAATTGCTCCATATCAAAGCAGAGCATGTACAAATCGGACATCTTGACCTTTATAGCAAAGGAGGGAAAATACGCCGTCTGTATATTCCGAAAAACTTACGCATTGAAGCCATGAAATGGCTGAAAGATAAAGGGGTTGCTTCCGGATATATATTTCTGAACAGATTCGGAGACCAAATTACGACCCGTGGCATAGCCCAGCAATTGAAACACTTTGCGGAAAAATACGGAATGAATAAGGAGGTCGTTTATCCTCATTCATTCCGTCATCGTTTCGCCAAGAATTTCCTTGACCGCTTTAACGACCTTGCTCTACTTGCCGACCTTATGGGACATGAAAGCATAGAAACTACTCGTATCTATCTTCGTCGCACTGCCAGCGAACAGCAGAAGATTGTGGATAAAGTGGTTAACTGGTAACGTCGCATCAGCCTTTAGAAGTGTATTTGTTTACACTTCTAAGGCATTTTGAATGTTATCAAGAACTGAGAAAAGTTCTTCTATCTTTTGCACAATGCGTTGTTGCTCGGCCAGAGGTGGTAAAGGAACAATATATGATTTTAATTTTTCAAGTGTTATTGTATCAACAGTAGTCCCTTTTGAATACTCTTTTATTTGTTCTTCAATAAACGAAGATGAAAATAACATAGAAAAATACATTGAACTTAGTTTATGGTGATTCTTTAAACAAAGAACACTTGCATCTTTATAATAAAACTTATCGGATTCTTTAACAATATAACATTTTCCAATTGTACCAACAGCAGACAACATAATATCTCCAGATGCAGGAACACCATACCTATTTTTTAGCTTATCATAATGTTTGTCTTCAATAAAAAGTTCATTATTCACTTTGTTGTATTCACTCAATTTCACAATCTCTCTTGCTCGGTAAAATGGAACACCTTTAGTTCTCCATTCTGATTTCAATACTCTTTTGGCAGATACTGCATCAAATAAGTCACCTAATTTTGCTAAAATCCAACCTTGCGGAATCTTCCCATACTGCCCGTTATCACAAGGTGTGAAGTCGGGATTTATGCGCTTCAAAAGTTCAATGGCTGGCTCGTCATTCGGGTCTTGTAGTACGAGTTTACCATGAATGGCGAGGTCGAGGATTTTACTCTTGGTTTGTTTGATTGTAGCCTGCAAATCAGATTTTCCATTTTCAATGATGTCAATCAAAGAAAACCACTTTTCAATTTCATCTACGATGCGGTGTTGTTCGGCAAGTGGTGGAAGCGGAAATGATAAATCAGACAATACTCCGATATATAATTCCTTTTGATTGGTACTTCCAGCAAGATTATCTTCCAAGTACTGCTGTATAAGTTGAGATGAGATATAAGCAAAAACAAACTCAGATTTAACCTCACTTGTTGTTCTTATAACTGAAACATGAGAATCAGGAACAACAAAGGGATAATTCTTCAAACAACCTTCGTGAAAAAGTCGTGTTCGGCCAACCGTCCCAGTCCCTGTTGAATTGACAAGTACATCTCCTGTTTTTAGCTTGTATTCCTCGCTCCATTTACAAATTGTAGATGGGTCTAAAAAACGTGCTTGTTCTAAAGATATTCCACCTTCTTTCAGATTACATTTTTGAGCAAATACAGGATAGGTTTTATCCGTATCTGAATACTTTGGGGATTTACCTCTCGACAAGAACAAACATATTTCTTCTAGTGTTGTCCACACCCATCCCTCCGGCACCTCAAACGGCACGTTCTCATAATGGGGCGTATCGGAAGTCTTTGCAGACTTCTTGCTCCTTTTGATTTTTCCCTCTTTTATCAGGTCTTCTTTTTCTGCCTTGATTCGTTCGAGGAGAACTGATGCAGGTTCATCGTTCGGGTCTTGCGGTACAAGTTTTCCATGTATCGCAAGGTCGAGTATCTTTTGACGTAATTTCTTTGTATCCATATAGGCTATTCTTTGTTTAAGAACAGATTGCAAAACTCATTCAGTTGCTGTTGCATACGTTCCTGTGGAATGAGGATACGTTTGTATTCTGCTATCATTGTGGGGCTCATACTTCGGCTCATAGCATATTCCACAACAACCCGGTCTGCTTCCGGGCAGAGAATAATGCCGATAGAAGGGTTTTCGTTAGAGCGTTTCACATCTCTATCGAGTGCTTCCAGATAAAACTCCAACTGACCGAGGTCTCGCGGATGGAATTTTGTCTTTTTCAGCTCCACTGCAACCAATGCCTGCAACCCGCGATGGAAGAACAGCAAGTCAGCCTTAAAAGTGGATGCGCCAATATTGAGGCGGTATTCCTGATCCATAAAGATAAAATCCTTACCAAGTTCAAGAATAAATTGCTTCATGTGTTCTACCAAGCTTTTTTTCAATTTTGATTCGCTATGCTTCTTCGGAAGATTCAGAAAATCAACAAACAACGTATCCTTGAACATTATCGGGGCATTCGGATACGTATTGAGCAATCCTTTCGACATATTATTCTTGCTGCCCAATAAAGCCGTATATGTCTGATTGGAGATGCAACGCTGAAGTTCTCGCTTCACTAAATGTTCTTTATTGGCATAGAGTATATAAAACATCCGCTCTTCATTATTTTTGCATCGGCAAAGAATTTCCATATGATTGGTCAATGTGGTCAACTCCAAGATTTTAGGCATTTGTTCAGATGCAGTCGGAACAAATTGTGCAGTTCTTGGCTGCACAATTACAGCCTCCCCTTGTTTAGGCAGACTTGCTTCTATTTGTGCAGTTTTTGGCTGCACAAATTCAGAGTTCAGATACTTTTCTACAGTTGCGCTGAATGATTCCGATGAATATTCATCATAAAACATCACCATATTGTAAATGCTTCTCCGACTATAGCCCTTAATGTCTGGACGCCGGGAACGGATATATTCGGATAACTGCGTTACAACCTTGCTTCCCCATTCCTCGCTTTTCAGTTTGGCAGATACATAGCTGCCCACATGCCAAGCTGTGAACAACAGTTCATTATTTACGGCTCTTGAAGCACGGCTTTTATGTTGGAGAATGATGTCTATAACTTCTCCAAACTGTTGTTCCATTGATATGATTATCTTGTTGTTTTCCATGCACTCAATCTTCATTTATGTTAGCGAGCAATTTTTCAAGTTCTGCTACAGCCGTACTTATCGTTTGGCTTTTATTTTTTATGTCTGCCATCAGTTCAGCCAATGAACGTTCGTCCGCCTCACCACCTTGTTTTATCCATGTGATGTCGAGACTTGTCTTGTCTCTGGCAATGATCTCATTTACAGAGTATTTGCGCCAACGCCCTTGCGGATTATTCTCTGCATCGTAGGTTTCTACCCGATTGTTGTAGCAGGAAACAAAATCATCCAAGTGATGGCGTTCCAATTTATTTGTTGCCAAGGTGTGCTTTACATCGGTACGATAATCATAAAACCATATTTCTTTGGTCGGTTGTCCTTTGCTGAAAAACAGCACATTTGCTTTTACGCCTTGAGCATAGAAGATACCTGTAGGCAAACGCAAGATAGTATGCAGATTGAAATCTTGCAACAGGCGTTTACGGATTGTTTCGCCTGCTCCGGCCTCAAAGAGGACATTGTCAGGAAGTACCACAGCTGCACGACCACCTGTTTTGAGCATAAGCATCATGTGCTGAAGGAAATTCAACTGGTTGTTCTTGGTCTCCACATAGAAATCCGGACGGTTGATGTCCACAGAACCGGCCGGGCGAGTTCCAAAAGGAGGATTAGCGAGTATCACATCAACAAGGGTTGACGGTTCTTTTTCCAAAGAGTCCTCACACACAATAGGACTACGGTCTGTACCGATGCCATGCAAATAGAGATTCATGGAAGCGAGTGTTACCACCAAAGGAGTATTATCTACACCATGCAAGGCTTTGTCACGCAAGAAATCACGCTTTTCTTTACTTGCAGACTGACCTTTCATGTAGTCGTAAGCTGTAAGCAAAAATCCACCAGTACCACAAGCAGGGTCGCAAACGGTTTCACCAATTTGCGGATTGATACAATCCACCATTGCCTGAATTAAAGGACGGGGAGTAAAATATTGTCCTGCACCGCTTTTCTTGTCTTGTCCGTTCTTTTCGAGAATACTCTCGTAGATAGCACCTTTCACATCACCATCCATGATGAGCCATTGCTCTTCATTAATCATGGTGATAACCTTTTTCAGATAAACAGGCTTGTCTATCTTATTCTGTGCTTTGGTATAAATAGTGCCTATTAAATTGTCCTGTTCGCTAAGCAATTTCAGTGTCTCTTCGTATTGCTTGACCAGTTCCAATCCATCAAGGGAAATCAAATCGTTCCATTGATACCCGGTCGGGATTGCCGATTCCTCTCCGAACATTTCTACATTCTCGGCATCCATCTTCAAAAACAGAAGATAGGTCAATTGGGTAATATAGTCGGTAAACCCGATACCTTGTCCGGCAAGAGTTGTTGCCAGATTCCAAACTTTTTTGGTGAGCGATTGCTCTGTTGCGTTATTTGTTGCCATAATTTATGCTGCTTTTCTTAATACTACAAATGTGTAAAGCGACCGAAGGGCTTCATCTGCTTTCTGCATACAACCAAATGCCCGAATCATTTGGGCTGCATGGGTCGCATCGTCTTCACGAATATCTCTGACCGTACAAGCTCCATTAGAAGCGATGTAATCTACAATACGACTGATTACTTCACGCTGCTTGTCGGTTATTTCACGCTGATTTTGTCCTAACCATAGATTGAAATATTGCTTGGATGTAGTAACTACGCTGTCCAATCTCTCAATTTGGCGGAAAGCAAAACGTACCAGTTGTATGATGTTTGTCAAAGCATCACTTTCTTCTTTTGTTGTAGAACGCTTTACCTTGCCTGGAGAAAGAACTGCATACGAATTCCAAATTTGTTTTGGAGCAAAATGGTTGTTTGCCATTTTGAGTTTATGCTCCAAATCTTTCAGCATTGAATAGGTTATCGGCTCGCCTTCATTGTTATAGATAATGCGAAGAGCCTCTATTTCATCTGCATTCTCTCTACAAAATTTCTCAAATGCCTCCGTCGTGTTTTTAGCCTCCTCAATGGAGAAACCTTTTGAGATAAGCGTATCTTCTCCGGGCATTAGCGTATTGACAAAACCTGCCGCAAGAATAAGCAAATATCTCCGTGCATCAGCATGATTGGCAAGGGGAGACACTAAGCCTTTGCGTTCTAAATTTGGCTTTTCTGTGCTGACAAACGGTGGCAGAGTGCCTTTTTCAAGCGCATCGTATATCCTGGCAGAAAGTTCCTTCATGTCATCACGAGATAAACGGGTAAACTCTTTCCGCTGCGAATCATCCGCTTTATTATAGATTCTAGCAAGCGTGGCAGCAAGTCGTTTGAGATATTCATCAGGAATATAGCCGTGACTGATACGCTCTAACAATTCTTTCAGAGTGATAGTTTTTGTGGTCGGTTCATCGATTGCTGTCGGAATTGTCTTTTCATGTTCCGTTACGCCTACTGCATCAACCAAATAAAAACAATCCTTACTGAATGCATTCGGAGTGACATTGCGTAATTGTTCATCGCCTATTGTACGCACTCCGCGTCCCTTCATCTGAATATACAACGGCAATGATTCCACATCACGCATGAACATTACCACTTCCAACGGCTTTACATCCGTTCCTGTAGCAACCAATGTACAAGTCACAGCTATACGGAAATCCTTGTCATTGCGAAATTGGCGTATCAACTCGTTGCTGTCACCTGCCGAATATGTGATTTTCTGAACAAATCTGTCATCAGTCCGCCCAAACACTTCTTTAGCTATTTGTACGATATTTGTGGCATGGGCTTCATTGAGAGCGAATATCAAGGTTTTAGGAAGATAATCCATATTCGGCTCACGCTGTGGGTCATTGAAGAGTTCTGTGTAAACCACATCCCGATAAGTCGAAAGAATAAGTTTTATCTGTGCCGGATTGATAATACTCCGATTAAGTTCCTTATTTGTATAGGTTTTGGTTTCCTTACTGCTTACAGTCTTGACCTCACCCGTATATCTTGTTTCTTCTTTAAATTTCTCGCCCTCCAATATAGCTCCGCCTGTTTCCGTGACCTGTGTTTTTATTCTATACACCCGACAATCCACATTCACACCGTCAACGATACTCTTCTCCAATGTATAGTTGACAATGCGGTTGTTGTTGAAAAATGCCATTGTTTCTGGAATAGGCGTTGCTGTCAAACCAACCAATCTTGCAGTGTCGAAATATTCCAGTACCTTACGCCAATTTTTATAAATAGAGCGGTGGCACTCATCTATGATAATCATATCAAAGTAATCGTGCGGCAAATCGAGATTTGGTGGCAAGATCACTTCCTCTGCAGGTTCGTTTTCATCATCGTCATCATTATCCTCAATAGTTTCTCCTTTCAAGAATGAGAATAGGCGTTGTATTGTAGAAATAACGACATTGCTATCAGAAGGAATAGAAGATGACCGAAGACGATTGACCGTAAAGATAGTATTGAAAGCCTCTCCGTTTTCAGTCAAACGGAAAGTACCAAACTCTCCTTCTGCTTGTTTGCCTAGATTATTTCTGTCAACAAGGAATAAGACCCTACGCATAGGAGTGTATGACAGCATTCGGTAGGCTGCAAGACAAGCTGTATAAGTCTTTCCTGCACCGGTGGCAAGTACCATCAATGCTCGTTTTTGTCCCGAACGGAAACTCTTTTCCAACTCTGTTATAGCTTCGTATTGGCAATCACGCAAGCCTTTCTTACGCAAAGTAGGAAGTCCGGCAAAATAATCATTTATCCCTAACTTTTTAACCAATTCGTGAGGTGTCGGGATAGTCATTATTTGTTTGAAATAATGGTCTTGTTCGCGAAAATCACAAAAGTATAATTCCTTTCCGTTGGATGTGAATATAAATGGCAGCGGCTTTTGATATGTCTGATATATATTAGGTACGCTTCTAGCATATAAGGCTGCCTGTTCGCATACTATAGAAGAAAAAGCATCTGTTTCTTCACGTTTGGCTTCAAGTACACCAACAGCCTTTCCGTTTATGAAAAGAAAATAATCTGCTTCGAGATTACCTTTTAGCAATCCTTCCCTTATAGCGACAGCTGTACAAGTTGGCTCATAATCATCCCTATTGATAACTTCCCAACCAGCATCAGCAAACCACTGATCAATTTTTATTCTTGCTTTTTCTTCAGGAGTCATGTTCTTGATATTGTATATTATCGGAAGTTTGGTCGCATATCAACAATAGATTCTAAACGAATCTAAAGCAACTCACTATTGTAACCTTTCTTTTTTATCGGTTATCAAATCTTTTAAATCAACTTGTAATATCTCCGCAATCTGTTGCAAGGTCTCCAAATTAGGCTGAATCCGATTACAGGCATAGGCATTGACCATACTGAAACTCTTATCTAGCTGTTTAGCTAACCACGTTTGAGAAATACCTTTTTCGGATAAAACAGTCTTTATTCTATTCAGTTTCATTCTTAAATGCAATTTTATTGTGCAAATATAGTGAATTATATTCGATATGCAGATTGGCTTCACTATCTTTGCTCACAAAATAACAATCAATGATTGTACTTAGATTAACAACAAGGGCAGAGAAATTTATATAAACAATGGCAAAAGAAACGCACGAATGGAATGAGAATAGCGATCATATAGTCCTTTTTATGGATATTATGGGCTTTAAAGACAGAGTAATGCGAATGGGGCATAAAGAACTCCTTGAAAAAATGATTGAGTTCAAAGAGAAAAATGATCGTCTAAAGCCATTGCTTCAAGATAAAAATGGAGAACTATTGCGAATGGTTCAATTTTCAGATTCAATCATCATTGCTTCTCTTGATGACTCAAAATCAGCACTAAATAAAATTGTAAAAGCGGGTGTTGTGCTCATGCAAAATGCCCTAGAAACAGGTTTTGCTCTTAAAGGTGCGATTGCAAAAGGTCCACTAACATTTGATAGTGGCTCAGGGATATATTTTGGCCGTTCCATTATAGATGCATATCTTCTTGAAGAAGAACTCAAATTCTATGGGGTAGTCTTTCATCATTCAGTTGAAGAACTTATTCAACAGTACAAAGACATTCCACCAATTAGAGGAAAGCGTGAACAAAAGATTCCAGTATCAGAATATCAAATTCATCTTAAATCAGGAAGAAGTACTCACTACTGTATATTATATCACAAGCTGACCAAGGTCTTATCAGAGGGGGACTATTCTTCAACATTGGAAAAGCATCTTAAACTTTTTAGCAGGACAGTCTCTGGTAGTCCTAAAATATATATTGATAACACTTTGGATTTTATAAAAAATGCTAATGGTTAATCGAATGAAATAGAGAAACGGATCAATAACCACGGTCGCTTCGACAGGCTCAGCGACCGTACCTTTGCGGTCACCGAGCTTGTCGAAATGACCTTCTGACCACAATGAACGTCCAATAAGCCAACGCCATCAGCACTATTAGCCCGCCTACGATTCCGATGAACGAAATAGACAGATGTGAGCAGACCAAACCTCCGATCAAGGCTCCCGTCCCGATGCCGAAATTGAATATTCCCGAAAAAATTGACATCGCAACCGAGGTCTGGGCAGCGGGCGTGTCCGTGATGATCTCCGACTGCATCGCCACATTGAACGCTGTCGCCGACATTCCTATTATTGTGCAGACAGCGATTGTGACAGGAACGCTGAATGCGGAAGGCAGCAGGAGCGCAACTCCACCGATCAATCCTATCAGCGTGACATTGATGAATTTGAACCTATATTTAGGGAAATACTTTGAAAACAGCATGCTACCTATGATTCCGGCTCCACCGAAGAGCATCAGCGTCAGCGTGATCTGGTTCTCTGTCATATTCCCTACCTGTTGGAGGAATGGCTCAATGTAGCTGTAAGCCGTGTAATAACCGGTTGCGAAGGCAGCAGTGGTGATGAATATTCCGATGAGAACCTTGTTCTTCAGCATTGCCGGCAGGTCATGTGCGGTCATTCCGCCTCCGCTTGGCACCTTCGGGAGCAATGTGAACAGATAGAGGAACACAACCAGCGCGACAGCACCGATGCTCAGGAATGTCATCCTCCAACCCACGCTGAGTCCGATGACGCGTCCGAGTGGCAGACCGAGAATCATAGCGATTGACGAACCGGTGACAATCATGCTCAAGGCTATGGATTTATGGCTCTCCGGGACAATCCGTACCGCTATGATTGACACAATTGACCAAAAGATTGAATGGGCGCAGGCAACGCCGATTCTGGAAAACATCAGCATACCAAACGACACTGAAAGAAAAGACATCACCTGAAATGAGGTGAAGACCGCCATGACCCCGAGCAGCAGTTTGCGCATCTCCATTCTGGAGGTCATCAACATCAAAGGAAGCGACAAAGCCATCACTACCCAAGCATAGACTGAAATCAGCATTCCGGCTTTCGCTTCTGTCAACCCGAAATCATTGCCGATGTCCGTCAGCAGCGCTATCGGAATGAATTCCGAAGTGTTGAATATGAACGTCGACAGCGTCAGCCCCACCAAGGCCATCCACGTTTTCAAGGACATCTCAGGTTCCTTGATCTGATCTGCCATCACCATATTAATATTCCTTCTAACCGGGCGCAAATTTAGAAAAGAATCTGGATTGTTGTACCTTACTGCGTGATATAAAACAATTTACATGTTAGTTGGAATGTTTTGTGAGATGAAGATTCCTCTTCCATCTGCGGTTATATTCACTGACATATTCATAAAACAAAGTTTGCTTGGATGGCAGAATATTCCTATCTTTATGCAGATTAAACTGTTCGCCTTATGACAAAGGATGTTGCATTGGTGCTTTCAAGCGGCGGGCCGAGGGGTTTCGCCTATATTGGTGCTATAGATGAACTTGAAAGAAGGGGCTACAATATCACCTCTGTGACTGGTTGTTCCATCGGCTCGCTCGTCGGGGGAGTCTATGCCGCCGGAGGCTTGGAAGAGTTCAAGAAATGGCTGTTCGGCCTTGACAACTCCAAACTCCTCTCGCTGCTTGACGTTTCGATCAGCAAAAGTTATCTTGTCAAAGGAGACAAGGTCATTTCAGCCATCAAGGAGGTTGTCCCGGATGTGAACATTGAGGATCTTCGCATCCCTTACCGTGCCGTGGCGACCGACCTCTACACCGGTGAGGAAGTCGTATTCAAAGAAGGAAAACTCTTTGATGCGATAAGGGCCTCGATCTCGATCCCTTCATTGTTCCGTCCTGTGAAGTACGGACGACATACCCTGATTGACGGCGGAATCGTCAACACAATGCCGTTGAGCCAGGCAGTCCGCAACGGCCACGACATCCTGGTCGCCTTCGACGTGAACCAGGTTGACTCAAAAAAGATCGCCGACTATCTCAAGAAACTGGAAGAGGCCCATGAAGAGGACACCGAACTGATGTCTGATGCTATAGACACAATTGGCGACCTTGCCTCAAAGAAAGGCGTGCCAATCATCGACCGGGTGAAAATGCTCGGCGACGAGGCTCATAAGGCTTACAAAGAAATGCGTGTGATCGGCCGGAAGACCAAAAGGATAGAGCGTGAGGCGCAGGAGCAGAAAGTCCCTCTGGGGGACAACTATTACTCGATCCTCACCCGAACCTTCTCCCTGATGAACCGCACCATTTCGATGCTCTCCGTCCAACTCTACAAGCCGGATGTGCTTGTGAGCATGAACTTTGATGCCTACGGTCCTATCCCTGACTACGCAAAAGGCGAGGAAATAGCCGCCAAAGGCCGTGAACTCATGTCCGCCGCCCTTGATGAATATGAAAGCCGCGCGGAAGGTCATACACCGGAAAAGTAAGCCTCCGCATGGCCGAATCTTATGCCCGGGGAAACGTTCTATTGCCGGAGATTACGGTAGAGAGTAATATTTTCTCCGGTGAAAAGCCTTCTCGCCGGACAAACTGACTGAAAACATTGTTTTCTCCGGTGAAAGCCTCTTTTACCGGATGAAATTCCGGAAATATCACTACATTCGTACAAAATTGATTCTATGAATATGGACAAGGCGATGTTGGTGACTTTGCTGATACCATTCGCGGGAACGGTGGTCGGGTCGGCTTTCGTTTTCTTTATGAAAAGAGAGATGCCGGCGCTTTTGCAGAAGGCTTTGCTTGGGTTCGCTTCGGGAGTGATGGTGGCGGCCTCGGTCTGGTCGCTGCTGATCCCTTCGATGGAGATGACTGTCTCTGAGGGCTGGACATCCGTCCTCCCGGCTTCAGTCGGTTTTCTGGCCGGAATATTCTTCCTGCTTGCCATTGATTATCTCACCCCGCATCTTCACATCGGTGAGGACAAGCCGGAAGGCCCGAAATCGAAGATCTCGAAGACAGCCATGCTGGCCATGGCGGTGACAATACATAATATTCCTGAAGGAATGGCGGTTGGAGTACTGGTCGCGGGAGCGATAAGCGACGGGATGGCGATCGCTCCGGCAGCAGCGATGGCGACCGCGATCGGAATAGCGGTCCAGAACGTACCGGAGGGTGCCATCATCTCGATGCCGATGCGCGCCGCCGGGAACTCACGCATGAGATCCTTCCTCATCGGCGGCCTGAGCGGAATCGTGGAACCGGTCGGTGCCTTGCTGGTCATCCTGCTCGCCTCATTGATGACTCCGATCCTGCCGTATTTCCTTGCATTCGCCGCCGGCGCGATGATCTATGTGGTTGTGGAAGAACTTATTCCCGAGGCTTCCGAAGGACAGCACTCAAACATTGGTACCGTCGGTTTCGCTGTGGGATTCGTCCTGATGATGGTTCTGGATGTCGTGTTGGGGTGACATTGGCCTTGATCATCACCATACTAGTCGGGGCTTTCAGCACCCGATCCGTCCGCCTGCTCGGATCTTCGGACAGGCTGCTTCCGTATATTCTTGATTATCAACGATGGCTGTCGTTGGCTTTCTGCGCCATGTTCCTCCCGCTTCATCTTTTATGACGGCCTGCACTTTGCCGCTGTCTGCCGGCATATTGTACAGGAGGAATTGTACCTCTCGATTCATATCGGCTATACAAAAGTGGCGATTTGTTCTGTTGGAATAAAAAACATTGTTCAAAATTTTGCATTATGCAGCAAAAACATTATGTTTGCATTACATAATAAATAGGGTATATGAAATTCGTTGACAGAATAGATGAAACTGCACGATTAAAGGATGCACTTGCAAGAGAGAAGTCCTCGTTAGTCGTGATCTACGGTCGCAGACGGCTGGGTAAGTCAACGCTTATTAAAAGAGTGTTGTCAGAAAATGATGTTTACTTCCTTGCAGACCGTTCTGAAGAGCAACATCAGAGAGTATTGCTTGCAAAAGTAATAGCACAAATCTTCCCGGATTTCGACAAACTGACATATCCGGATTGGGAATCTATATTTCGTGCGGTCAATTATCGGACAGACAAACGTTTTACTTTGTGCTTGGATGAATTTCCGTATCTTGTAGAGCAATCGCCAGAGTTGCCGTCTGTATTGCAGAAACTTGTTGATGAGAAGCTGTTGAAGTATAACCTTGTGCTTTGCGGTTCATCACAAAATATGATGTGTGGGTTGTTCCTTGATTCTGCCGCACCTCTATATGGGCGTGCTGATGAGATTATGAGACTTACGCCGATACACTTGCCGTATATTCAAAAGGCTTTGCATCTTAATGCGATGAATGCCATTGAAGAGTATGCCGTATGGGGCGGTGTGCCGCGTTACTGGGAACTGAGGGAAAACAGAAGTTCGCTTGATGATGCCCTGTGGCGCAATATCCTTTCGGTAAATGGAACTCTTTATGAAGAGCCGATAAAACTATTTCAGGATGATGTCAAGGATATTGTCAAGACTTCAACGATCATGTCTTATATTGGGACTGGCGCAAACCGGCTTTCCGAGATTGCCGCACGAAGCGATGAGCCGGCAACCAATCTGTCGCGTCCATTGAAGAAACTTATAGACCTCGGATTTTTAGAGAAAGATGTTCCGTTCGGAATTGACGAAAAGAATGCAAAAAAGAGCCTATATAAGATTGCAGACCCTTTTATGGCATTCTACTATCAGTTTGTCGTTCCTAATCGCTCGTTTATCGAGCTTGGCCGTCGCTTACCATTAGAACAGGCGCTGACAGCCCATTTCTCGGAGTATGTGAGTATTCATTGGGAAAAACTATGCAGGGATGCTGTAACGGGAAATATGGTCAATGGAATTGTTTACGGTAAGGCAAAACGTTGGTGGGGTTCTATTCTCAATGAGGATAAGAAGCCGGAACAGGTCGAGTTCGATGTTATGGCCGAATCGCTTGACAAAAAATATCTGCTTGTTGGCGAATGCAAGTGGACAACAGGGGAGAATGGGAAACAATTGACAGCCGAACTTCTCCGTAAAGCTAATTTGCTGCCGTTTGCCAAGAGCTACACTATTGTTCCTATGCTGTTTCTTAAGAATGCTCCGAAAGATGATGCCGGGAATGCGATGTTGCCGGAAGATGTTATTAAAATGATGAGGTAAATTAGTGGCCGACCATGGCCTGGAATACGTATCCCTGATCAGAGTTGATTATCTCCGGAGCTCCGTGCCTTGTAATGGCACTTTTGACCGCCTTCATATTGACATACGCATCGGCACTACAACTGGAACAGGTCACCATCGGCCTAGATCGCCCCGAGCCCCATCAGCATATACCTCAATGCTTCTGCCTCATCGGCCACATAGGGCTTCCTGGACAGGACCATGCGGGCAATCTTAACGCCGTCATCGGCTTTGGTTATCTGCTGGAAGAATGGTTTTCCGTACTCCGGCCAGACCAACTCGGCTTTGTCGCCTTCATCGACTAGATCCACATAGACGACAACTACCCAGCCGTAGTCGGTGTCGTACTTCTTACATCCATTGACCTTTATCTTCATTTCATTGTCCTTCACGGTGACTGTTCCTTTCTCGAAGGCCATATCGCACTTGGTAATTTCGACAGAAGGGATGCGCATCTGCTGTGATAGAATGGCGTGGTCCTCGTAGGAGACATAGCGGGGCGTGGCGATGATTTCAATGGCCTCGACATACATTCTGCCGCTGTAGTTCAGCGGATTGGTGCTCTGCGCTGCTGCAGCGAAGGATGCCAGCAACGCGATGGTAAATACTAAGATTCTCGGTTTCATGTTGATTTGTGATTATTGAGTGTTATGTTTCTGTAACGCAATTATTGTCACATTCAGGTCCGCTGCCATTTCCTCCAAATGTTTGATAGGATTCTCTTCCTCAAGAAGATGAATTCCGTCAATGATGAAGACCCGCACCTTCTGCTCGGAGATAATAACCTTCGCCATAGTGTGCATTTCGCCAACCGATACTTCAGTGGAATCATCCAAAAACAAAGGGGCTTTTGACAAAGAGATGATTCCGTTTTTGGCCTTATCCCATTCTTCTTTCGGTGCTGTAGCAAGCCTGGCGATATTATCCGTGTATCGAGAGAATATAAGGGTCAGAAGATCACTTACGATATCATCCTCCTTCTTCTCAAGTGAGAAGAGAACGGTAGATATTCTATTATCGACGGCCAATGGAAAAGCGACCTCTGCGGCAGTTGATGTCTGGCTTTCTTCTTCGCCGTCATCGATAAGAAAGAGACCGGGCTCCAGACTATTTTCGGATATTTCTTTAATTGACTTGATTGTCTTTACCATATGTTTTTATTCGAAATGATTCTGTGGTTCATAATATTCAGCCAGTTGCTCAAACATCTGTTTGCGCTGTTCGCGTTTCTGGCTTGCCCTAACCAGGCCACGGACTTGACGATGAGTTCCTGTAGAAGAGGAATGACCTCTGAATGTGGACGAACCCATCATCCGATGAATACAGCAATGGCAGTGTATTAGGACAAGCTTAGAAGGACTATTTTTCGGCATCTCATCTTGTCTATGAGGATTATGAACAGGGTCGTCCCACTTTGATGATTTGAAAGACGGCCCTGTATAACAGCGCCTCATGAAGTTGTCTCTAAGTTTACTTCGGCTCATACCTTATAGTTCTTCTGATTGATCTTCGTGGACTCTCACCAGGATGACGGGGATGCCCATGCCTCTGGACAGTCCTTCAAGGCGACTGGCTATCCATTCTCTACCTTTCTCCGGGTGATCTTGGAAGTATTTAGCGGTGAGGCGTTCGGCACCGCTGATGATGAGGGCTCGGACGAAGCGGCGGTTGATGATGCCGGTGGCTTTGCGAAGAACAACTTTAAACTCGGGATTCTTCTGGTCCAGGACATAGACGGTACCGACAGCCTTCTCCTGAGGGATCAAGGATTCTATAGCTTCTTTGTGACCGTCCAGGGAAATGCAGAGGACAGATGTGTTCCACTTCTTGCGCAGATCGGACGCCATCTGGGCGACGATGAAGGATTCGCTCACTTCGTCAGTGGCGGTGATACGCTGTACACGACCCTTTTCGTAACCAGGGATTTGATTGATGAATTCTGCCATATCGAAAGTTTTTCTGCAAAATTAACCGGACCTTCGGCAGAAATTCGGCAGAAGCTAAGAAATTGCGTTAAAAACGGAAATATTTTGGCAGATTGTTCTGCCCAGCTGGAACTGCTGCCCTTCAGTTTCGTGGATATGGCCGAAGAGATGCCACCAGGGCTGGGCCTTCAGGACGAAGTTCAGAATATTCAGAGACCTCAGGTCATTGTCCAGGATGCCGTAAGGTGGCCAGTGTGTGACCAGTATGTCGATATCGTCAGGGAGGTCTTCACCGGCACGGATGACAATATCCGCATCCTCCGGCACCTGCAGGCGGCGATGGTTGCCATGGGTGTCGGAGAATGCGATGATGACTTTATCATTAAGAGATATCACAAGACTGGTTCCTTATAAAGTTTTCTATCCGAGATTATCTCACGGACCGTCTTATCTGATTGATATGCTTTTTTATCCAGCAGCAGCAAGCTACCGAAGTAATCTCTTACACTACATAGCTGATAGTCAAAAGAAGCGCTTATTGAATATGCGGATAAAATCCTTCTGACCATTTCCTCTGCCAAGATACTGAACTGCGTGGCAAACTGATTGTCATCGTAATTTGCCGCGACATTATTGAAATAAATATGCCCTGTAGGTTTCTTCTCTAATGCATAGAGAACAATACCAAGCAGATGACACGTTTCCTGTTTGGCATCAAACCAAGAAGGTGATTCTTCTTTTTCGGCAAGGGCACTAATGCTATTAATGAAGGAAACAAACTCATCCATTACCTTCTTTTTATTATAATACCTTTCACCAATGGAATAGTTTACTTTCTTGCCACTGACACTCAAATAAACTTGATCTGTATTCCAATATGCTTCAGGAAGATCTTTCAAATAGTTTTTATTGAGCGCCGTCTCTGTATACTTGCTCTCAATAAAGACAATCTCATTGCCACTTTCAAAATACACATCCATATTCGGGGAAATCTGGCGAGCCCCTGACTTAATCCCAGGTAGTTTCTTCTCAAATTGAATTACCGAGTATCCATCATCAGAACCCATCCATGAGTACAGGTCAAAACAGAGTCTGGAAGAGCTTCTGGGACTCCAAAACTTCTCTTTCAATTCGTTGCCACTACCTTGTAAATAATGAAATACAAAGCTGTCGAGTTTTCCATCCTTCTTGAAAGGATAAAAGAGACGGCGCAAATAATCAATCTTAAGATCCTTATTCATTTACTACTGATACTTTTTGCTCATAGATTTAACCACTTCTGAAATACTCTCACGTAGTCTCTTCGGCTCCAGGACCTCAATCGAATCCCCAAACGACAGGATGTCCTGCTTGAAGTCATAGTCTGGGGCGAGATCGTAGGCGAAGATGCTGTGGTCGCGGTGTGTTTCTACCTCCTCCTGACTGCTGTGAAGCGGCAGAGACCGGAAGTAGCGGACCTGTTTGCCATAGACCTTCAAGAGGACCTGCTGAGGCTTCATGTCGTCGTACTTGCGCACGCCGTACAGAGACTGGAACCAGGCTTTGGCATCCAGATCCGTCGGTACCTTGAATGTGTCGGAAAGTATCTCTACCTCGAGCATGCGGTCTAGGGCGTACATGTGAGGTTTGTAGTCCTTGTCGTTATCCTTGTGGCTGTACAGGTACCAGCGGCGCTTGAACTCCCGGATGAAATATGGCTCCAGCTCAAAGGTCCGCTCCTCATTCATGCGATAACCCTGATATCGTACCTTTAATTTCAGGTTATCCCGGATAGCCTGGATAACGGTAGTTAGGAACTGGTGGCTGGAAGGGACATTCTCAAAGAATATCCTGTCCTTCATACCAGCACTCTCGTTCAGAAGTGAGTTCAAGCTGAGGGCGTTCAGCATCCAGGAGCGGATGCCTGTCCCGTCCATATCTTCTTCGTTGACGATGCTGTAAGTGTTGTCCCTACGGTCGCAGACAATCTCGATACCGAAGATGTCGGAGATTGCTTCTATATGATTCGCGAACGTACGTGCGGGAAGGTCACTTCCAAGTTCATTCACTGAACTACGCCGCCACAACTGCCTGATTTGGGCCAGTGTAAGCGGCCCGCGGCTCTGGAGTGTCTCCAGCAGCCAGATGTAGGATTTGAAGTAATTCTTTGCCATATCTGACCATAAAGATAGCAATATCTTCCGGTAGTTTGACACTTTAAAATCCGAAAAAAGTTAAAAATATTTGATGGAGTTCG
>ERZ827088.211-NODE-211-length-88084-cov-13.623056_pt1 | contig 88084 bp, 65 predicted proteins | sample MGYA00519922_ERZ827088 | MGnify/ENA primary metagenome ERZ827088 (study PRJEB31778, sample SAMEA3449254) | human gut metagenome | biome: human gut; feature: human-associated habitat; material: faeces | place: United Kingdom | collected 2010/2012 ... | reverse complement strand
AGAATCAAAAGGAGAAGTATTGATAAAGGCATTCCGTATATTCTGAAGTGATAAGGATTTATAATGGATGTCTTTTGTGAAAAATTTAAGTTCTAATATATAGAGAAGTTTATATCGAATAGCTAATTAAAGAACTTTTTGACTTTTTTGTGATCTAAAAAGTTTAAATGATGTATTACGACAAGATTCGTCACTGTGTATATTTAATTTAATAATTGGGATTTTAACTTTCACTTCGTAAAGAAGAACTATATCAAGAGTCCAATATTCTGAGTAAACTTGATATAGTTCTTTTTTCATGATAAAAGATATCCTTATAGCCTTTATAATCCCAACATTCCCCCACATCCCAAATTCCAAACAAGGGTTCACACACACCTTTACGTGTATAGTATTCAATGAATTATTGTGAAGGGTGTGAAACCTCTTGACTTTTTTACTATGATGGCTATTAAAGCTTGTTTGTTAAGCTAGAGAAGATATACTGAAAGAAATATTATTGTGATTCTTTTCTCTTGAAGAAAGAGAGTCCAATAAAAAACATAACTTTACCTTTCAATAACATAAAGATAATTATCCATGAAAAAAGTAGTATTGTTTATTTGTTTAGTATTTAGTTATTCAGTGGGTATATATGCCCAGCAACGATGGCATTTAAATCAGGATGGAGGAATCTCTTGGAAAGTAAAATCGGGAGATAATGCTCATAGTGATCATATTGAGATGAGTGGCTTAAAAGTCTCAACGGTGGTTCGTTATGGTGTTGATGATGAGGGAAAATTCCTTTTGAACAGAGGTATGGTTTGGCCAATGCTGAGAACGATTCCGAATGATACTCATGCAAGTCTGATGCGAAAGTTGGGTTGGAATCCACTGGAGAATGTGTTGATTAATAATGCTCAGATAAAGGAACAGGTACGTCGTATCTCTTTGGATGGAACGATGGAAGTAGAAAGTGATTTATCTACCCGACAAGGTGTAGTTGGCTTGACGCGTATCTTATTTCCTTCTACAACCCAATCGATGTTTTGTGAGAAATATGTATTGGAGAATAAGGGTAATAAAGCTGTTACTGTCGAGATTAATCAGGTTAAGAATGTAATGACGACTGCTGCAGAGAAAGGCGTGAATGGTAGTTACCGGATTATTCAGGTATTGAACGGAGCAGCATATACTTCATTGCAACCCGGACAGTCTGTTTCTTTTTATGTTTATACGGCGGGCTATGAACAGGGGGAACCGGAAGTGATTCCTGATATAGAGAGTGAATTAAGCAAACGTCAAGCTTTCATTCAAGAGTTGTGGGGAAAGTTGGTGTTGAATACTCCAGATCCGGTGATCAATACGATGTTTGCCTTTGCTAAAATCAGAGGAGCAGAAAGTATCTATGATACCGCTTGCGGATTGTTGCATGGTCCGGGTGGAGAATCTTATTATGCAGCGATTTGGGCAAACGACCAGGCTGAATATATCAATCCTTTCTTCCCGTTTTTGGGATATGATAAAGGAAATCAATCGGCATTGAATGCTTATTTGCAGTTTGCCCGTTTTATGAATGATGCGTATAAACCTCTGCCTAGTTCGATTATTGCTGAAGGAACGGATGTCTGGGGCGGAGCAGGTGATCGTGGTGACGCTGCTATGATTGCTTATGGAGCTTCACGATATGCTTTGGAGAGAGGAAGTAAAGAGGAAGCCGAGCAGTTATGGCCGCTTGTTGAATGGTGTTTGGAATATTGTCATCGGAAGGTGAATGCTGACGGAGTAGTAGCATCTGATTCGGATGAATTGGAAGGACGTTTTCCAGCAGGTGATGCGAATTTGTGTACTTCGTCTTTGTATTATGATGCCTTGAATTCGGCAGTGTATTTGGGAAAAGAATTGAAGAAAGAGGGGAAGTTGCTGAAACAGTATGCCAGTCAGGCTAAGTCTCTGAAGGCAAATATCGAAAAGTATTTTGGGGCAGAAGTGGAAGGTTTCCAAACGTATCAATATTATAAAGGAAATGATGTGTTACGCTCGTGGATTTGTATCCCTTTGACGGTAAATATCTTTGATCGGAAAGAGGAAACTGTACGGGCGTTGTTCTCTCCTCGTTTATGGACTGAGAACGGACTTCTGACACAAGCTGGTAGTGAAACGTTTTGGGATCGCTCTACTTTATATGCGCTTCGTGGTGTGTATGCGTGTGGAGAAACAGAAAAGGCTACGGAATATCTGAAGTTTTATTCCGGTCAGCGGTTATTAGGTGAACATGTCCCTTATGCCATTGAAGCATGGCCGGAAGGTAATCAGCGGCATTTATCGGCTGAAAGTGGATTGTATTGCCGGATCATTACAGAAGGTATGTTTGGTATTCGTCCAACTGGATTTAAATCGTTTGTCTTGACTCCTCGTTTGCCGGCAGAATGGAATCAGATGAGTTTGCATAAAATTCAGGCATTTGGTTCTTCATTTGATGTAGAAATCCAAAGAGCAGGAGAGAAGTTACAAGTTACCGTACTGAATCAAGGTAAAGTGTGTGTGAAGAAGGCTATCAAGGAAGGAGATAGTTTGATGGTTAAGTTATAAATTGAATCTATAGAGATGAATAAAAGACGATATATATTGTTTTCTGTTTTGAGTATTTTAGCTTGCCATTTGGTAATGGCTTCTGGCCAAAATAAGATGATTAATGTAACAGATATGGGTGCTCGTCCGGATGACGGTAAAGATGATACCCGGGCATTAAGATGAGCCGTTGCTTATGCCTGTGAACATCCGGGAACGACTTTATATTTTCCGAAAGGTATTTATGAATTAAAAGATAAAGAGGCCATAGCCTTGGAAACGAAGGTACTGAATGGCGGGATGGGAGAAAATCCGGAAAAAGTCATTTATACGCCTTATTATCCATATGTGAAGGGATTGGATTTCACCGGAGCTAAACAGGTAACAGTTTTGGCTGATCAGGCAATTTTGTTGTGCGAAGGTTGGATGGAACCGATCTCTCTGGATCAGTGTGAAGATGTTACCGTAAAAGGTATCACGATTGATTATAAACGAAAACCGTTTGTGTCTGGTGATATAGTAGAGATCACATCCGATTATTTTGATGTCCAATTTGGAGAGGATAAGATTGTCACGGAAAAAATGCCTCTGACGCGGATGACGTTTTGGGATAAAGAAAAGAACCGGTTGTATCCGGAGCCGATTTATTTCCCGAAAAGAGAATTGTTGGGAAGCAATAAAGTCCGTTTTTATCATTCTCTTCCACAAACGTTGAAAGGAAGTAATGCCACGGCTTTAAATTCATTCCATTTTCGTCCGGCTATATTGGTTTATAGATCTGTATCAACTTGCCTGGAGGATGTTACGATTCATGCTCAGCCAGGTATGGGGATTGTCGGTTTCGACAGCAAGGACATTTTTATAAAACGCCTGTCAATCCGTCCGTCTTCTGGTTATTACCAGTCTACCAATACCGATGCAACACATTTTGCCTGTTGTGAAGGTGTATTGCATTTCCAAGGGGGTTATTTCCAAGGTCAGGGAGATGATGCGACAAATGTTCATGGTTATTATCAGACGATAATTAGTGCGGAAGGAAATAGTGCGGATCTGGAAGTAAAAGCAGGAACTTATACGCACGCACAAGTGGCGGATGTCCCGAGAGTTGGGGACGAAATGGAACTGGTTGAAATACGGACTTTAAAACCTGTACGGACATATAAAGTAAAGGAAGTCCGGCATTCGATTCCGGAAACTCGGGTTCATGTTACTTTATCAGATCCATTGCCGGAAAATATCTCAGACTATTATCTGATGAATGTGACGAAACTTCCTCAACTAATATTTGAAAATTCGGTGATAAACAGCCATCTGGCCCGTGGTATCTTGGTGAAGACCCGAAACGTAACTATTCGGAACAATGTTTTTCGGAATTGTACGGGTACGGCAATTCATATAGGAGCAGAAGCGAATTGGCATGAAGGAACTCATGCTAAGCATGTATTGGTAACCGACAATGTGATGATGGGGTGTGGCAAAGGTGTCGGAAGTTAGGCCGGTGCTGCCGGGATTGCTGTTATCATCGAAGCAGAAGATACAGAAAAGGAATACCTGCATGAAGATATAAAGATAACTGACAATTTGATTGCTGGAGAAGGAAATGATTGTGGTATCTATGTGGGTAATGCAAAAGATGTATTATTGCAGGGGAATAAAATCGCCGGGTGTAAGCAGGTATATAAATATCATAGTGCAGACCAGGTACTATTGGAAGAATAAGTAACGAGAATTGAAAAAGAAAGTAACGGGAATCATTTTTAAATCCCGTTACTTTTGTTTTCAAATACGCCAGCTTTTCATCAAAAGCCGGCGTATTTGAAGAAAAAGCCGGCGTATTTTGGAAAGGAAATGATGTTGAATATAGAGTATTGATTAATAAGTAGTTAAATTTTTGTGTATGGATAAGTCTAAAATGTATATGTGTAGAACAGTTGTATGTTGTTTGATGTTGCTGTTTGCTGCTTCAATGAAAAGGATTTATTAAAAATGGAACATATAAATGAAAAAGTAAAATAGAATTAGGTTTATAAACATCATTTTTGAAAGTTTTGAGATCATTTTTTAGTACTTACATAAAATCAATACAAATACTTTTGTAAGAATTGTATTGATTTTATGTATGTCAAACTGATAATGATAATAGTCAAATGAAAAAATTACTCTTTTTGTGGGGGATGATGGTGCTTTCTGCCTCAATGGTAGCACAATCTATTCTTCCCGCTGGACATCCAAGTCGAGATAAGGATTTGGATGTGCTTCCAGGATTTCAGAATCCTCCGTCTGGTTATGGGGAAGTTCCTTTTTATTGGTGGTTGGGTGATACGCTGACACGTGAACATCTGACTGGGCATTTAGATTTGCTGAAAAATAAGGGAATCAGTAGTTTGCAAGTCAATTATGCACATAGTGACAAAGGAGGTAAGTTATGGGGACTAACGTTTAAATCGAAACCGGAAATCTTTACGGAGGAATGGTGGGATTTGTTCGGTTGGTTCATGCGTGAAGCCAAGAAGCGTGGAATGACCGTTAGCTTGAGTGATTATACTTTGGGCGTTGGTCAGGAACAGTATGTGGATGAAATCTTAGCTGATTATCCTGAAATATCCGGAAGTGAGTTGCGTTTCATGAAGAAAAGAGTGAGTGGATCATTACATTGGGAGTTACCGGAGAAACCTCTTTCCGTACAGGCTTATCGTTTTGAGAAAGATAGTTCTTTGATCGCTTCGTCTGTGATCAATTTGGAATCTTCTTGTTCTGGCAAATCGTTGAATTGGAAATCGCCGGCAGGAGAATGGTTGGTAACAGTTGTATATGCTTCTCCCAAAAGTCTTTCTTACAATCCGATGCATCCTTTGTCTGGGAAAAAATATGTGGAATATTTTTTCCAGCGTTTTGAAGATCGTTTTCCGGAAGATTCAAAAGGTGGATTGAATTTCTTTTTCTCTGATGAATTGAACTTCCAGTTAGGAAATTTGATTTGGGATGATTATTTCCAGTCGGAGTTTAAGAAACGGAAAGGTTACGACATTGTGCCGTATTTGTCGGCCTTATTCGTGGATATGGGAGAGAAAACAGCCAAATATCGTTTGGATTACAACGATGTGATGGTTTCATTGAGTGAAGAACATTTCTTTGAACCGGTATATCGCTGGCATGAAGACAGAGGATTGATTTACGGTTGTGACCATGGCGGACGAGGACTTGATGTGGCTGAGTTTGGAGATTATTTCCGTACCCAACGCTGGAATCAAGGTCCGGGTTGTGATCAGCCGAAGTTATCAAAGCATATTATCAAGAACAAGGTGGCATCTTCAATAGCACATATGTACAATCGCCCTCGAGTTTGGCTTGAAGGTTTCCACAGTAGTGGTTGGGATACTTCTTCCGGTAAGTTGCTGGATGCTATTTTTGCCAATTTTGTACAAGGAGAGAATTTGTTGAGTTTACATGGTTTATATTATTCTACACCGGGTGGATGGTGGGAATGGGCACCACCTTGCAATCATTTCCGTATGCCTTATTGGGCCGAAATGGATAAACTGTTGGCTTGTTCTGAACGTTTGAGTTATCTTTTATCCCAAGGTTATCACTGTGCTGATGTTGCTATGTTGTATCCTGTTGAGCCGGTTGTAGCCGGAAATGGACGGGCATCGGTTGACTGCGCATTTAAATTGGGAGAAGAGCTCTATCATCAGGGAATTGATTTTGATTTTATGGATTATGAATCATTGGCTCGTGCCGAGATTAAAGGTTCTGAATTGCAAGTGGCTGGTGAATCTTTTCGGGTATTGATTGTACCAGAAATGGAAACGATGCGTTCGACTTCCATTGAGAAAGCTGTTGCTTTTCAGAAAGCCGGCGGAACTGTTATTTGGGTAAATCGTTTACCTAATGCAACAGAACAGGGTGAAGCCGATGAAACTATGCTGCGTTTGGTGGCAGAACAGATAGTGACTCCAGCTTCATTGGTGTTAAGCGAGGTGAATCAGGCTACGAAACGAGACTTTGCTATTGTTGAGGGGAAGATTGATGAACCCAATGTCATGCATCGGAAAGTAGGTCATCGGGATTTGTATGCAGTTTATCATGTAGATAAAGGAGCCAAATGTTATTTCAGGAGTTTAGGTGGAGCAGAATTATGGAATCCTTGGACGGGAGAAGTTCAACCGTTATCTGTTTGTCAAACTGACGAAGAAGGTTCGTATATCCGTATGCCATTAGAGAAGACTGAAATGCAACTGATCGTGTTTGATCCGAATAAACCGGCAAAAATAGAAGATGTTCATCCGGTTGTTCCAACAACTACGTATCCTATTTCCGGGAAATGGGAAACAGAACTGATCCCCGTGTTGGATAATCGTTGGGGAGATTATCATTGGCCGGCCACACCTGCGTTGATAGGAGCCGAGATTCGTAAGATGGATTATGCCACGCAAGTCTCCGACAATTGGAATACTGCTTTATGGGAAACAAGAGGTTGGACCGAACAAAGCGTAGGATTCGGGGATTATATGGTTTGCTTAGAAGCTCTTTCCCAACCGATTGATGAGACAGATTTGCTACAAAATACTTCTCGTTTCCCTTGGAAACCTTATGCCTTTTCTTGGCGTTGGGGTGTAGAAAACGACTATGGTCATCAAGGATATCATGGTCTGAAAACCGAAATGTATGCTGATTTCATTCGTTTGGGAAGTATAAAGGATGAGTTTACTCAGCTAAAACGGGTGGATGATCCGAGAGGAAAGCATTATTATCTTTTGACAGATGTGGTAGCTTCACAAGCAGGTATGTATGAAGTTGTATGTGATACGATTCTTCCGATGGATGTTTGGATTAACGGTAAGAAGATACCTATCAGGAAAAATGGGGAACGTATATCTTTACAATCGGGTAAAAACCGGATGATCCTTCATTATCAAGGAGCTTGCACCACTTATTTCTTGTTGCGTGATCCTGATAAGAAAGGGCAGATGGTGGAAGAAACTTTGGCCGAACGTCCTCTTTCGATGCCATGGAACGGCGATTTATCTCTTCTTCCTTTTATCTCTCCTTCCCATTCTTCGAAACAGTACTATCGTTTTGTTTCGGCACCGGGATTGCAATCATTGTCGTTCTCGGCTTATACTTCCCAACTTAAAGTTTGGATTAATGGTGAACCGGCCCAGGTGAAAGAGGGTATTACCCGTAAGGATGGATTGACTTCATTCGAAGTGAAAGGTAAAGAAGGAAAATCTCCGGGATTGGTAACTATGGAAGTTGAAAGTTCTTATCCAGGAGGCGCCGTTTTTCCTTATCCGATCCAGCAACATTGTGGCAAGGGCGAGATGGAGTTAGGTGATTGGAGCCGCTTATCTGGTCTTAACTGTTATTCAGGAGGAATGTGGTATCGAAAGGAAATCGAGTTGACAAAAGAAGAATGTGAACGTGCGTTAACACTAGATTTAGGAGATGTTGTTTCTACGGCAGAGTTGTTTGTCAATGGAAAATCTGTGGGTTTGCGTATGGCCGCTCCTTGGAAATTTGATTTATCTGGAGTATTGAAGCCTGGAAAGAATTTGTTTGAAATTCGAGTTTATAATACGGTTGCTACGCATTATTTGTCGATACCTACCATGTATCGGGGAGAAGTCACATCCGGTATTTTAGGTACTCCGCAATTGTTGATGAAGTAACAAATCGTATCATTACTGATAAACCATGAAAAAGCCCGGAGGATATTACACCTTCGGGCTTTTTTATAACTAAATCTCAAATGATGATTTACCTGCTTTATTTCAATCGCTTGTAACCATATACAGCGCGTTCTCCCAATTCCTCTTCAATACGTAACAGTTGGTTGTATTTAGCCATACGGTCTGAGCGGCTCAACGAACCGGTTTTAATCTGACCGCTGTTGGTTGCTACAGCGATGTCTGCAATGGTTGCATCTTCTGTTTCGCCTGAACGATGAGAAGTTACTGTTGTATAGCCATGTCGATGTGCCATTTCGATTGCGTTAAGCGTTTCTGTCAGTGATCCGATCTGATTAACCTTAATCAGGATAGAGTTGGCACATCCTTCCTGAATTCCCTTAGATAAGAATTCAACGTTGGTAACAAACAAATCATCTCCTACCAATTGGCAACGATCTCCAATGCGTTCAGTCAGTTTTTTCCAGCCGTCCCAATCATTCTCGCTCATACCATCTTCGATTGAATCAATCGGGTAGGAGTTGATAAGCTTTTCCAGATAATCAATCTGTTCGTCGGATGTGCGTTTCACTCCCTTCTCTCCTTCAAAGATGGTATAGTCATAAACTCCGTCTTTGTAGAATTCGGAAGAGGCACAATCCATGCCGATCATAACGTCTTTACCCGGTTTGTATCCGGCCGCTTCGATGGCTTTCAAAATTGAATTCAAGGCATCTTCTGTTCCTTCCAGTGCCGGAGCAAAACCACCCTCGTCTCCTACAGCCGTACTTAATCCTCTATTATGCAATACTTTCTTCAAGGCATGAAATACTTCTGCTCCCATTCTTAATCCTTCATGGAATGAATTGGCTCCAACTGGGCGGATCATAAATTCCTGAAAAGCTATCGGAGCATCGCTATGTGAACCACCATTGATGATATTCATCATCGGAACCGGCATTACATAGGTATTGGTTCCGCCAATGTAACGGTATAAAGGAATATCCAGATAATTGGCTGCCGCTTTGGCAACTGCCAATGATACTCCTAAAATGGCATTGGCTCCCAGATTGGATTTGGTAGGAGTTCCGTCCAAAGCCAGCATGGCGTTATCAATACCCATTTGGTCTAATGCCGACATTCCTTTTAAGGTTGGAGCAATCACGTCGTTGACATTTTTGACAGCTTTCAGAACGCCTTTACCTCCATATCGGTATTTGTCTTGATCCCGTAGTTCCAGCGCTTCATGTTCGCCTGTTGATGCTCCGGAAGGTACAGATGCTCGTCCCATTACTCCTGATTCCAGTAATACATCTACTTCAACTGTTGGATTGCCTCTTGAATCCAATATTTCACGGCCGATAATTTTTTCTATTCTCATAATTACTTTAATTAATTTGTTTGGCAAAGATAGTTTGCTATCTCTTGTTTCTAAATAACTATTTATGATGATATTTAGTTCTTAAGCCTCCCTTCATTTAGGTATTTTTATAGGGGAGACTATATGGATATTAGAGAGGATAGAAATAATCAGAGAGAGTGATACAAAAAAGGCTATTTCCCTTTGTGAGGAAAATAGCCTTCATACAAATTTATTTGTTTTGACTTGGTCAAACGATATTCGTTGGAATTAATTTTAATTCTAGTGAGTATTAAAATCGATTCTCGTTACTTCTAAATTATTTCTTAGTTGCGTAGTTTTTGTTCAAATATTCCAATAATTCAGCAGTGATATCATAAGCGTCGTTTGCTAAAAGAATATTGTCGCCTGCTGTATTGCTGAATACCACTTGAAAACCACGACTCTGATTGAATACTTTTAATTGAGAAACAATTGAATCACGCAATTGTTCGTTTAATTTTTGCTGTTCTTCCATCAACTCTTGTGAAAGGCGGTTGTCAAGATCCTGAAGTTCCTGACGTTTGTTCAGTAAGCGCTGTTGTTCTTGTTCTGCTCTTTCCTGAGTTAAAAACGCATTATTGGCTATTTTCCGTTGGAATTCTTGCATTTCACTTTGCAGGGAGGCTGCCTTTTGGTTCACATTAGCCCTTGAATTTTCAGCCTTTTTCAAAATGATTTCATTCAAATCTTTTGCATAATTATAATTCTCTAGCAGAGAATCAACGTTGACATACGCTACAGGAAGGGTAGAAATCGTATCCCCTGTTTCAGTGGCAACTGCTTTAGTTTCACTAACTTCTTTCTTTCCTGAAAATTGCATGACAAACAGAATCACAACGGCAACAGCTAGTACACCATTGATAATGTAGTTAACGTTCTTCATAAAATGTAAAATATTATCTTTTTATTTTTTATCAGTTTGTTTTTCCAATCTATCATATAGATTCTTATGCTGAACTTGCAAACGATGCTCTGTCTTAGCACAATATATGCCTTTCTTGGCCAAAGCTTTATTCCCTTCAATATGAGTGTTCGGGAAGCGTCCGCCTTTTTTCAGGAGCACTTTCACACAAAGTAATACTACACAGATTACAATAATTATGAATGTAAGCAATAACGTTTTTAGCATTTTCTATATATTTGTGGACGCAAATATAAGGCTTTCACCGATTATAAAGTAGATTTTTCCAATTTAATTCTACTTTTTTTCGATAATAAGTTCAATTTGTGTGTATAATTAACGTTATTAATACCTGAAAAGAAATGAAAATAACAGATTTAGAACCTCAGATTGTGTGGAAATATTTTGATGAGATTACAAAAGTTCCACGTCCATCCAAAAAGGAAGAGAAGATTATTGCCTATTTGGAAGATTTTGCTCAGAAGAATCATATAGCCTATAAGAAGGATGAAGTGGGTAATATCGTAATGTCTAAACCCGCCACTCCGGGTATGGAGAATCGGGAAACAGTCGTTTTGCAATCGCATGTCGATATGGTGTGTGAAAAGAATAATGGTACCCAACATGATTTTGAAAAAGATCCGATTGAGACTATTGTTGACGGCGACTGGCTTCGGGCTAACGGAACAACCTTAGGTGCTGATAACGGTATTGGAGTAGCGGCAGAATTGGCGTTGTTGGCTTCAGATAATATCGAGCATGGTCCAATTGAATGTTTGTTTACGATTGATGAAGAGACAGGTTTGACAGGAGCAAAGGCTTTGAAATCCGGGTTCATGACTGGTAATATCCTTCTGAATCTGGATAGTGAAGATGAAGGACAGATTTTTATGGGCTGTGCTGGTGGTAAAGATACACAAGCATTATTCCATTATCAGGCAGAACAAACTCCGGCAGATCGTCAATATTTCCGAATTGATGTAAAGGGATTAAATGGAGGACATTCTGGTGGTGAAATACATAAAGGATTGGGTAATGCCAATAAATTATTGGTTCGCTTCTTGTTCTTGTTGAAGAAAAATAAGATAGATTTCTTACTTTGTTCGATTGATGGCGGTAATTTGCGGAATGCCATCGCTCGTGAAGCTCATGCAGTGGTTGGTCTTCGTCCTGAAGATAAAGAAACTGTGCGGATTTTATTAAATCATTTTGCGGCAGATGTCGAAAATGAATTGAAGCATGTAGATAAGAATGTCCGTTTGGTAATGGAATCAACTGATAAGCCTGAAACTTATATTGATTCTGTAACAGCCGAAAAAGTTATTTATGCAATGCATGCGTGTCCTCATGGTGTATTAGGTATGAGTCACGATATCGAAGGACTTGTTGAAACTTCTACTAATCTGGCTTCTATCAAGATGAAAGAGAATCATACAATTTTAGTAGGAACCAGTCAGCGAAGCTCAATAGAATCGTATAAGGAAATGGCGGCTAATCAGGTTGCTTCAACCTTCCTGCTGGCAGGAGCAGAGGTTTCTCATGGAGATGGTTACCCTGGTTGGGCACCGAACCCAGATTCTGTTATTCTGAAAGTCGCTCAGGAAACATACGAACGTCTATTCCATAAGCAGCCGGAAATTATGGCTATACATGCTGGTCTTGAATGTGGCTTGTTCTTGGAAAAGTATCCTACACTGGATATGATATCATTTGGTCCGACATTGCGTGATGTTCATTCACCAAATGAAAGAATAGAAATCAAGACGGTTGGTATGTGGTGGAGTCATTTACTTGAATTGTTAAAGAATATTCCTGTAAAATAAATTACAATCTAATCCGTTATAAAAGAGAAGTTGTATGAATATCATTCATGCAATTTCTCTTTTTTATTTTTCTATTTACATAATTTATATTACTTTTGTGAAAGAATAGCGAATAAATGTATGTAGAAAAATAATCTTAACTGGAAAAGATATGAAGAAAATAACATTACTTATATTAGGATTGTTGTCATTATTTTCATTGATAGGTACATCATGTGACGGGCTGGATGAACATTATTCTACGAATCCGAATTATCGTTTGTCATTCTCTGTTGATACTTTATCTTTTGATACTGTTTTTACAACGATAGGTTCCGCAACAAAGAAATTTATGGTTTATAATCCGAATAAGGAAGCCTTGAATATACAGTCAATCATGTTGGCTAGTGGAGGTGAATCGGGTTTTCGTTTGAATGTGGATGGCCGTAAAGGAGATTATTTTGACAACGTAGGGATTTTGGCGGAAGACAGTATGTTTGTCTTTGTTGAAGTTAATGTGAACCCGAACGATTCTAATCAGCCTTTATTAGTGGAAGATTCGGTTGTCTTTATGACGAATGGTGGAAAGCAGACAGTTCTGTTGGAGGCTTACGGACAGAATATGCATTTGTATAAAGGAGGTTTACATATCACGAAAGATACAACATTTACAGCAGATTTGCCTCATTTGGTATATGATAGTATTATGGTAGCCGAAGGTGCAACTTTGCATTTGACAGAAGGAGCAACCTTATATATGCATGATAAAGCCAATATCGTTGTTTCTGGTCGGTTGATCTCTGAAGGATCGTTGGAGAATCCGGTTGTGATACGTGGCGATCGTTTGGATTTTGTTTTGGATGATATTTTACCATACGATCGGACTCCTGGACAATGGGGAGGACTTTTCTTCAAATCAGGAAGCTTTGGTAACCGGATGGAACATACAATTGTCCGGAATGGAACAAGTGGCATTACCATTGAAGCCTCTGAACCTGTGGATACAAAACTGGAAATTTCCAATTCTCAGCTTACAAACATGAAAGGAAACGTTTTGACGTCTATCAATAGTAAATTAATGGTGACGAATACCGAGATAAGCAATGCCGGAGGAACTGTAGTTGCCTTGGCCGGAGGTGATTATCAGTTTACCCATTGTTCGTTGGTCAATTATATGCGTTTGGTTCAACGTTCAACAGAATGTTTGGTTATGGCTAATGCTTATATGCAAAATTCTGAAAATAAAGTTGTCCCTTTAAAAGCTCGTTTTGACAATTGTCTAGTAGATGGAAGTTTTGGCGCCGGAAAGAATCCTCTTTCAGGAGAAATCGCATTGTCTTCAGTGGATGAGGCTGATTTTGATTATTATTTTAATCATTGTGTGTTGAAAACGGTTGGAAGTGATAATGGTTGTTTTGAGTCAACTTTGTTTACTACAGAAGACAATTATCCTAGTTATCGGAAGACAGGTGGCGAAGCCAATAAATATCAGTTTGATTTCCGTCCGGACACGGTTATATCTTTAGGTGTTGGAAAAGCCGATCCTGCTGTCTCTGCGAACTATCCGGTAGATCGGTTGGGAATAAATCGACTGGAAAGTAGTGATGGTCCGACGATAGGAGCCTATGAATTTGTGAAAGAATAAGCTGTAATAATAGAAAACTTTAGCTATGAAATTTATCTGTTTGCTGATTGGGGCGGGAATATTCTTGCCCTTTTCTTGTTTTTTAGGAAAAGCTCAAAATACTTTCCGGGTGATGAGCTATAATGTGGAGAATCTGTTCGATACGGAAAATAATCCGTTGATGGAAGACGATGAATTTACACCTGATGGAAATCGTTTTTGGACAAAAGGACGTTATTACCGGAAGTTACAGCATGTGTCTCAGGTGATTCAAGCGGCTGGAGAATGGAATGCAATAGCTTTAGTTGGTTTATGTGAAGTCGAAAATGATTCTGTAATGGAACATTTGTTACGAAGGACACCTCTTTATAAACAAGATTATCGGTATTGTATGACACATGGATGCGATATACGGGGAATAAATGTTGTATTACTTTATCAGAGAGAACAATTCCGTTTGCTTGGTTCGGAAGAATTAAGGGTTCCGACAACCGGAAAAGAACGTCCTACCCGTAATATTCTTCATGTTTGGGGAGAAGTTCTTTCGACAGATACGTTGGATGTATTTGTTTGTCATCTTCCTTCCAGATATGGAGGTGAGTTGGCTAGCAGAAAACGCCGAAAGGATGCAATAGGGATTTTGAAGAAGTGTACAGATTCGTTATATTATTGCCGAAAATATCCGAAGATACTTATTATGGGAGATTTCAATGATACTCCGCAAGACGAGTCTTTGGAAGAGGAACTGGAAGCGAAAGCTTATTCTCCGGATAACAAACCTGTGAAGTATAAACTCTACAATCTTTTTTACGATGCCAAAGGTTCACATAAGTATCAGGGAGAATGGAATCAGTTGGATCATATTATTGTGAATGGAGCTTTGCTGCAAGAAAATCAAGCATTGCATGTACAGAAGGATAGTTACCAGGTGTTTTCTCCTTCTTTTCTGCTGATTACTGATAAGACATGGCGTGGTGTTCGTCCGTTTCGGACCTATTATGGCTTTAAATATGAAGGTGGTTATAGTGATCATTTACCACTGGTTGTCACGTTTGAATGGAATAAAATGTGACTTAAAATCAAGAAGAAGTCACATCTATTGTTTTTTTGTGACTTAAAAATGAAAAGGAGTCACATTCTTTGCTCTTTCTTGACTTAAAAACGAAAAGAAGTCACATCCTTTATCCTTTTGTGACTTAAAAATAAAAAGTGGTCACATTCTTTATTCTTTCGTGACTTAAAAATAAAAAGTAGTCACACCTGAAGACCAGATGTGACTTAAAATGAAAAATATGTCTTTCAACGATCGAATACAAAAGCTGAATTATTCGTTTACTCCTAAAACTTTGCGGAATCGGCTGATGAATTCAGCAGCTTCTTCCATGCTCAGACATAATGGCGGTAATAATCTGATTGTATTTGTTCCGGCAACTCCTGTAAATACTTTTTGTTCAAACAATAATTTGGAACGAATTTCTTTAATGGGTTCTTCGAATTCGATACCGATCATTAATCCACGTCCACGGATTTCTTTGATACCTGGGAGTTTGTGCAATTCTTCGAGCAAGTAAGAACCTACTTTTTCGGCATTTGCAACCAAACCTTCGTCGTGCATGATGTCTAATACCGCAATAGCAGCAGCACAAGCCAAGTGGTTACCTCCAAATGTAGTTCCTAACATACCATATATAGGTTTAAATATAGGACTGATCAGGACAGCGCCCATCGGGAAACCATTCGCAATACCTTTTGCTACCGTAATCATATCCGGACGTATTCCGGCATACTGGTGAGCGAAGAATTTACCACTACGTCCATAACCCGACTGAATTTCATCAATAATCAATACGGCCTGATATTTTGTACATAGTGACCGCAATTCCTGCAGAAAATCATCAGTTGGTACCTGAATACCTCCAACTCCTTGGATACCTTCGATGATGACAGAAGAAACATCTCCTTTTTTTAATTCGGCTTCAACAGCAGCCTTATCATTCAGAGGTAGGTAAGAAACGTCTAATCCTTCATTAACCGGAGCAATGATTTTAGGATTATCTGTTACACGTACAGCGGCAGAAGTACGTCCGTGGAATGAATGCTGGAAGGCCAATACACGTTTTTTCCCGTTGTGAAAAGAAGCCAGTTTCAACGCGTTTTCATTGGCTTCGGCTCCTGAATTGATCAGGAACAATGAGTATTCATCATAACCGGAAGCTTTACCGAGCTTGTCTGCCAAGGTTTGCTGCAAGCTATTGATGACAGAATTTGAATAAAATCCTAGTTTACTTACTTGTTCACTGATTGCTTTTACGTATGTTGGATGACTATGTCCGACTGAAATAACCGCGTGACCACCATAAAGATCCAAATATTCGTTACCTTCTTTGTCCCATACATGGCAACCTTTTCCTTTAACGATCTCTATATTGAATAAAGGATAAACATCAAAGAGTTTCATACGCTTTAATTTATTATTTGTTAGAAAGCTGATGGTTTGAGATGCAATCCGACTTTTTCTTCTAAGCCAAACAGCAGATTCATGTTGTGGACTGCTTGTCCGCTGGCACCTTTTAACAAGTTGTCGATCATGGAAACAATCAGCAGTTTATCTTCATATTTTTGTAAATATATCAAGCATTTATTGGTATTTACAACTTGTTTCAAATCTGGATTCTTATCGACTACGAATGTGAAAGAATGATCTTCGTAATATGACTCATAGATACGTTTGATTTCTTCCAAATCAATTTTACAATCCAGATAGGTCGTTGTAAATATACCACGAGAGAAGTTTCCTCTTACAGGAATGAAGTTGATATTACTCTCAAAGCTATTCTGCAATTGTCTTAAACTTTGCTTGATTTCTGCCAAATGTTGATGTGTAAATGGCTTATAAATCGAAATATTGTCATTTCTCCAGCTGAAGTGTGAAGTTGCAGAAGGCTTGACGCCGGCTCCCGTTGAACCTGTAATTGCATTGACATGTAAATCCGTATTCAACATCAGGTGCTTGGCTAAAGGCAAAATACCTAATTGAATACATGTAGCAAAACATCCCGGATTGGCAATGTGCTTGGCTGCACAGATCCGACGACGGTTTAATTCGGGTAGTCCATAGACGAAATCGTGTTCTTCACTTTCAATACGGTAATCCATGGAAAGATCAATGATCTTTACGTTTTCCGGAACGGTGTGAGCTTCCAAAAACTTCTTTGTATCACCGTGTGCCGTACAGAAGAACAGACAGTCGATACTGTCTAATGGTAACTCTCCAGTGAAACGCATGTTGGTTTCTCCATAGAGTCCTTCGTGGACATCTGTGATCAGATTTCCTGCATTACTGGAACTGTTTATAAAAACGATTTCAACGTCCGGGTGATTAATCAGCAGACGAATTAATTCGCCTGCTGTATATCCTGCACCACCAATAATACCAACTTTAATCATATTTCCTCCTCTTTGTGGTTTGTATAATAAACACGTAAAGGAGTAGAAAGAACTTTGATAAATCCTTTGGCATCTTCTGCTGTCCAACCTTTTTGCATTTCTCCGTATTCACCAAATTTGGTTTTAACCAAATCATCTGCTGATTCAACACCAACCGTTGAGAATGAAAGCGGACGAAGTTCCAAAATAGCCGTACCATTTACATTACGCTGTGATTCCTGTAACATAGCTTCAATATCACGCATAACTGGTTCCAAATACTGACTCTCATGTAAGAACATACCATACCAGTTGGCAACTTGATCTTTCCAATACTGTTGCCACTTACTTAATGTATATTTCTCCAAGAAGCGGTGTGCTCCAATGATTAGCATCGGGGCTGCAGCTTCAAAGCCAACGCGTCCTTTAATACCGATGATTGTATCACCTACGTGCATATCACGACCAATACCATAGGCAGCACCAATTTCTTCTACTTTCTGGATAGCTTTGATCGGATCATCAAATGTCTCTCCGTTGACAGCACATAATTCTCCTTTCTTGAATTGCAGACGGAGCTGTTCACTTCCCGTTTTAGTAACTTGTTTCAGATACGCAGATTCGGGTAAACCTTGGGCAGAGTCGAGAATTTCACCTCCACAGATGGAAGTTCCCCATAAACCTACGTTGTATGAATATTTTAGTTTAGTGAAATCAGCTTCAAATCCGTGTTCTTTCAGGTAGTTGATTTCGTAGTCACGACTTAATGCCATATCACGTGTCAGTGTGATGATTTCAACATTAGGAGCCAATACTAAGAATGTCATATCAAAACGGATCTGATCATTACCTGCTCCTGTTGAACCATGAGCAATCGCATCAGCTCCGATCTCATTGGCATAACGTGCAATGGCTAAAGCTTGAAAGATTCGTTCAGAACTTACTGAAATAGGATAAGTACCATTACGCAATACATTACCGAAGATCATGTATTTCAGGCTCTTTTCGTAATATTCTTTCGTTACGTCTAGTGTAACATATTTTACGGCACCTAATTTATATGCATTTTCTTCGTTCTTCTTCAGTTGTTCTTCACTGAATCCACCTGTGTTGGCACAAGCTGCATATACTTCATATCCTTTTTCTTTTGCCAGATACATCACTGTAAATGAAGTATCCAACCCACCACTAAATGCGACTACTACTTTCTTTTTCATATATATTATGTATTTATTGTTTGCAATTAAATCATTAAGACAATCTGTTTTTTATTTCTCCGTTTTGTCAGGATGCGGTGCTTCCGGATCAAAAAGCATACCAGTACAAATACAGTAACGTCGGTTCGTACGCTCCAAGATATCATGATTAACGCAACCTTGGCATCCTCTCCAAAAAGCTTCATCGTCGGTCAAGTCAGCAAATGTAACGGGAACATATCCTAATTCCGTATTCATTTTCATCACTGCAGCTCCCGAAGTAAGACTGAAAATCTTGGCATGTGGCCATCTCATTCTAGCCAGTTGGAAAGTCATTTCTTTAATTCGTTTGGCGATTCCCAAGCCACGATAATCAGGATGAACAATTAATCCGGAAGTGGTTACATATTGTTTGTTTCCCCATGATTCAATGTAGCTGAAACCGGCAAATTTATCTCCTTCTAAGGCAATGACAGCTTTCCCTTCTTTCATTTTTTGTGCCACATATTCGTGTGTTCGTTTAGCAATACCTGTTCCGCGTACTTTAGCGGCAGCCTCAATCGTTTCGAGAATAGTATCTACATACACCTCGTGTGAGGCTTCTGCAATCATGACATCAATTTGTTTTTCTTGTTCCATTTCTATATTTGTACCTTATTTTATCTTCATATAAAATGTGCTAATGCATCCACTATGTTCTGTCGGCTGAATCCTTCACGAGGAATCACTAAAATAGTGTCATCACCAGCTATCGTTCCTAATATCTCTTTGGGAGCATGTGTATCAATATCTGAGGCTATCCCCATCGCATAACCTGGACGTGTTTTGATAACTGCCAAATTCCCCGAAAATTCAATGTTTGAATGAATACTTTGTGCTGGATTTTTAACAACTTGCAAAGCTTGTTTCTCCGGTAACCGATAAACATACATGCCATTTGCATCGTGTACTTTGATTACCTTTAATTGCTTGATGTCTCTAGACAATGTAGCTTGTGTAACGGCAAATCCCATTTCACTCAACCGTTTGCTTAATTGCTCTTGGTTGTTGATCGATTCATTGCCGATGAGCTTACAAATCATTTCCAGCCGTTCTTTTTTTGTACACATACCTGTATAAATATTCAAATCGGCGGCAAATTTATGGATTAATATTGAATATTTATGCAAGAATATGGATATTTTTTCAATAAATATTCAAGAATCAGAAACAAGGGTGATTTGTATGTTTCTGTAACTATTCGTATCCTGATGCAGATCTCATTATCAAGTTATTTTTTGACAGATGTCGAAAAGCTTTATCACATTTGTCAAAAAGTTTTATCACATATATGGAAAAGCTTTACCACATCTATCAAAAATATAAAAAGTAACGACAATCGCCTTACAATATGCGATGGAAATTATCCGGCGGTTACATGTTTCATAGCATATATTAACAACATATACTTTCTGTAAGTTATTGATTATTAGATTTGATTCTATTTTATGCTATAAAATAATTTAAAATATTTCTGAATAAGAATTTGTTTTTTTAGATATTAAACTCTACTTTTGATACACAATAATAAATCAAACAGAAAAACACGAACAATAACATAAAAATTGATATACTTATGAGTTATCTTAAATTTGATAAGACAGTTATGATCAATTTGGAAGAGTCGCTAACACGAGAAGTTTTGAGGACAAATCGCTTAGGGGCTTACCATAGTAGTACTGTCGTAGATTGTAATACTCGTAAATACCACGGATTACTGGTGATGCCTGTGCCCGCTTTGGACGATGATAATCACGTACTTCTATCTTCACTCGATGAAACCGTAATCCAACATGGTGCTGAATTTAATCTGGGTTTACACAAGTATGGGGAAAATAATTTCAGTCCGAAGGGACATAAGTATATACGTGAATATACTTGTGATACGGTACCTCGTACGGTTTACCGTGTGGGCGGTGTTATCTTCTCAAAGGAAAAGGTCTTTTCCATGTTTGAAAATCGAATCATGATTAAATATACCCTTGAAGATGCCCATTCTGCAACAACTTTACGGTTCCGTCCGTTTTTGGCGTTCCGAAGTGTTAAGGAATTGACATATGCCAATGGTAATTTAAACCAGAATTATACAGTCGTTCCGAATGGAATCAAAATGTGCCTTTATCCTGGGTATCCGGAATTGTTTATGCAATTCAGCAAAAAGGTAAATTTTGTTTTTGATCCGAAATGGTATTACGGTATTGAATATTCAAAAGAACAGGAGAGAGGCTATCCTTATAAAGAAGATTTGTTTGTACCGGGATATTTTGAAGTACCTATAAAGAAAGGGGAAACAATTGTCTTTAGCGCAGGAGACAGTCAGGTAGCAACCACCCGTTTGAAGACATTATATGATACAGAAGTTGCGGCGCGTACACCACGAACTAGCTTTTATAATTGTTTAAAGAATTCGGCACAGCAGTTCTATTTCCGTCCTAAAAAACAGGATGCCTATTTGCTGGCCGGTTATCCTTGGTTTAAAGTAAGAGCTCGTGATTTGTTTTTGGCAACTCCGGGATGTACCTTATCTATAGATGATCCGGTACGTTTCGAAAAGATTATGGCCACAGCTTTACCGGCTCTAAGAGCGTTTATGGAAGATGGGGCTCAGGATCCGGTGATCCAGGAAATTGAACAACCCGATGTTATTTTATGGGCAATTTGGGCTATCCAGCAATATGCCAAGGTGGTTGGTATAGACAAGGCGAGAGAACTGTATAAAGAGTTTATAGATGAGGCTCTCGAATATATAATGTCGCAGAAACATCCGGGATTGAAAGTGATGGATAGTGGTTTGTTGTTTGCCGATGGAGGACGCGACAAAGCAATCACTTGGATGAACTCAGTAGTTAACGGTCGGCCGGTTGTTCCGCGTTCTGGTTATATTGTTGAGTTTAATGCCGCATGGTATAATGCGTTGTGTTTCTCTCGTGAAATGAATGGCGAAGCAACAGATAAAAGAATTGATAAATTAATCAGTGCGATCAATGTTTCTTTCCCGAATACCTTCGTTAATGGATACAATTATTTATTTGACTATGTAAATGGTTCGTTTGTTGACTGGAGTGTTCGTCCGAATATGATTTTCGCAGTAGCACTTCCTTATTCACCATTGACACGTATGCAAATGCGTTCTGTGCTGGATATTGTTACAAAGGAGTTGTTAACGCCTAAAGGTATTCGTTCATTGAGTCCCAAAAGCGAAGGATATCGTCCTTATTGTACAGGACCTCAGGTTGAGAGAGATTTGGCCTACCATCAAGGTACAGCTTGGCCTTGGTTGTTGGGTGCTTATCTGGAGGCTTATCTTCGAGTGTTTGGTAAATCGGGAGCAGCGTTTGCCGGACGTATGTTGATTAGCATGGAAGAAGAAATGACCAATCATTGTATTGGTACTATTTCTGAAATCTATGATGGAAATCCTCCTTTTACAGGTCGTGGAGCCATCTCGTTTGCCATGAATGTGGCTGCTATTCTTAGAATAGAAGAAATGTTGAAGAAGTATAACGCCGAATAAACTATACATACTATATGAAAGCATTAATGTTTGGTTGGGAATTTCCCCCTCATATTTTAGGTGGTTTGGGTACTGCTAGTTATGGATTGACTCGTGGTATGGCCATGCAACCTGATATGGATATTACCTTTTGTATTCCTAAACCTTGGGGAGATGAAGATCAGAGTTTCCTGAGGATTATTGGGGTAAACAATGTGCCCATTGTCTGGCGCGATGTCAATATGGATTATGTCAAAGAGCGCTTGGGCAAATTTATGGATCCACAACTTTATTATGATTTCCGAAATAATATATATGCTGATTTTTCATATCGGCACGTAAATGATTTGGGATGTTTGGAATTTTCCGGACGGTACCCGAATAATTTGTTGGAGGAAATTAATAATTATTCGATTGTGGCTGGTGTTATTGCACGTACAATACCGTGTGATATTATTCATGCTCATGACTGGTTAACCTATCCGGCAGGTATTCATGCTAAACAGGTAACGGGAAAGCCATTGGTTATACATGTACATGCTACGGATTATGATAGAAGCCGTGGAAATGTGAATCCGGACGTTTATGGCATAGAAAAGAATGGAATGGACCATGCTGATCATATCATAACAGTTAGTAACCTAACCCGTCAGACGGTCATAGAGAAATATCATCAGGATCCGGCAAAAGTAACTACGGTTCATAATGCAGTAGAACCTTTGAGCCCGGAAATCTTGGCTATTCAGGATAAAAAAGGAGTTAAAGATAAAGTCATTACTTTCTTGGGCCGAATTACCATGCAGAAAGGACCTGAATATTTTGTTGAGGCTGCAGCCAAGGTATTGAAACGGGCTCCTCATGCTCGCTTTATTATGGCTGGTAGCGGTGATATGATGAATCAGATGATTCGTTTAGCTGCTTCCCGAAATATATCAGATCGTTTTCACTTCACCGGATTTATGAAAGGAAAACAGGTATATGAAGTCCTGAAGGCAAGTGATGTATATGTGATGCCATCTGTATCAGAGCCATTTGGTATATCACCTTTGGAAGCAATGCAATGTGGTGTACCTACCATTATTTCTAAACAGTCGGGGTGTGCAGAGATTTTGGATTATGCCATCAAAGTTGATTATTGGGATATTGAGGCGTTGGCAGATGCCATGTATTCAATTATCACGTATCCTGCTATGCACGAATTCTTGAAAGTTGAAGGCAAGAAGGAAGTGGATAATATCAAATGGGAATATGCCGGACAGAAAGTTCGTCGTATCTATGATATGGTGTTAGGTAACAAATAAAACAAATTCAAACAGAAAACAAATAAACAGAAATTATTATGAAAACTATATGCTTCTATTTTCAGATACATCAGCCGTTCCGTTTGAAAAGATATCGTTTTTTTGATATAGGGAATGACCATTATTACTATGATGATTTCCAAAATGAGGAAATTATCCGTCGAATTGCAGAGAAATGTTATTTACCTGCCAATCGGACTATTTTGGAAATGATCAAAGCAAGCGGGAATAAGTTTAAAGTGGCATTTTCTATTTCAGGTGTCGCTTTGGAACAAATGGAAATCTATACTCCTGAGGTAATTGATTCTTTTAAAGAGTTGGTAGCAACGGGGAATGTAGAGTTCTTGTCAGAGACCTATGCTCATTCTCTTTCTTCATTAGGTGATCCGGATGAATTTAAACATCAGATAGACAAACAGGAAGACAAAATCCAAACATTGTTTGGTGTAAAACCCAAAGTTTTCCGTAATACAGAATTGATTTATTCGGATGATATTTCTGAGATCGTTTACGAAAAAGGGTATAAGGGTATGTTGACAGAAGGAGCAAAACATATATTAGGTTGGAAGAGTCCTAATTATATGTATAGCTCAAGTGTACAACCTAATTTGCACTTATTGTTGAAGAACGATCGTTTCAGCGAAGACCTGTCTGAACGCTTCAGTGATTATAGTTGGAATGAATATCCATTGACTGCTGACAAGTTTATTTCATGGATTGCAGCAACACCGGAATCAGAACAAGTAATTAATTTGTTCATGAACTATGAAGTGTTAGGTTCTTTGCATCCGGCAGAAACAGGCATTTTTGACTTCTTCAAAGCTTTGCCTCGTTTTGCGGCAGAAAAGGGTATCAGTTTCTCAACTCCATCAGAAGTATTTTCTCTCTTGAAGCCAGTTGATAGTATTTCTGTACCATACCCTATTTCATGGGTGGATGAAGAACGTGATTGTAGTTCTTGGTTAGGAAATGTTTTGCAACAGGAAGCATTCAAGAAGATTTGTGAAATTGGTGAACGGGTTCGCTTGTGTGATTTACGAAGAATCCGTCAAGACTGGTATTACTTACAGAGCAGTGACCATTTCTATTATATGAGTACAAAGCATATGGGACGTGGTGGTTTCAGTCCATACGACAATCCTTATGATGCATTTAATAACTATATGAATGTGCTTTCTGATTTTATTGAGCGTGTCAATGCCCAGTATCCTCAAGATATCGATAATGAAGAATTGAATTCATTATTGACTACCATCAAAAATCAGGGAGAAGAAATTGAAGGATTACAAAAAGAATTGGATAAGTTGAAGAAAAAGTCAACTTCAAGGAAGGCGAAAGATTCTTCAGCTGGAACAGACAAATAAACAAGTCGTCATAGTATTTTATATATTAATTGGACAAATAATTGCTTATACTATTTTAAGTAGAAGTCATGTTTTTTGAGTTGGAGGGCTTATGGATGTAATTTTTTGTGATATAGTGGGAAGTTAGGTTTTGCCCTCTAGTTTAAAGGTTTTTAATAGTTGATATATGTGGAGCCGTTTCTTTGTGAAAAGAGACGGCTTTTTTTGTGGAATGGGGTAACGTAGTGTGGAAATATTCCTCATTATAATGGTGCTCATGTTCGGCATTTGTAGTAAATTTGCACCATATAATTCTAAATATTAGGTTAATAACCAAATTGGGTGATTTTTAAGTGATATTTTGGTACGATTATTTCTTTGTTCTATGCGATGTAATATTAATTTTTTAGGTAGAAAAACAATGTTAGGTATGTTTGGAAAAAAGCAATGGCCGCTTTACGCTTTCTTGGGTTTAGCCGTTATAATGGCTGGTTGTAAGAAAAAAGTAGAGCCGCAATTGCCAATTGTCATCGTAGAAAAACCTGTTAAAAAGGATGTTCAGATTTATGGTGAATATGTCGGAACAATCAAAGCTGAGAGTTTTGTAGAGATACATGCTCGAGTAGAAGGTTATCTGGAAAATATGATGTTTGAAGAGGGTAAGAGAGTGAAGCAAGGTGATCCGTTGTTTATTATCAGTCCGGCTTTATATAAAGCTCGTGTAGAAAAGGCAAAGGCTCAGCTGAAAAAGAATGAGGTACAAGCCGCAAAAGCAGCACGCGATGTACAGCGTTTGACTCCTTTGTATGAACAGCATGCAGCCAGTCAATTGGATTTAGATAATGCAATTGCTGCTAAAGAGAATGCTGAAGCAGATGTAGCTATGAGTAAAGCTGATTTGGATCAGGCTAATTTGGAATTGAGTTATACACGAGTGACTTCTCCGATTACAGGATATATCAGTGAACGATTAGTGGATATTGGTACATTGGTAGGACCAGGTTCTAAGTCCAAGTTGGCGACAGTGGTAAAAAGCGATACTGTCAATGTTGATTTTAAGATGACAGCCTTGGATTATTTGCGAGCAGAACGGCGAAATGTTAAGTTCGGAGTTCAGGATACGACGCGTTCTTGGCAGCCGACTGTTACTGTAACATTGGCCGACAATTCCGAATATCCAGTCAAAGGTATAGTCGATTTCGCCGATCCTTCTGTAGATCCTAAAACGGGAACATTTACGGTACGTGCTATTTTGCCTAACCCAAACCGTAAATTATTGCCAGGTCAGGCAACGCGGGTAAAATTATTGTTGGATGTTCGTGAACGGGCTATAGTTATTCCTCGTAAAGCTTTATCGATAGAAAAAGGCGGTGCCTTCATTTATGTATTGCGCCGAGATGACGTGGCTGAAAAGCGTTTTGTGCAGATTGGACCGGAATTTGATAATTCAGTCGTAATCGAACGTGGTTTAGGTGAGAACGAACGGGTCGTAGTGGAAGGTTATAATAAGTTAGAGCCGAATGTCAAAGTGCAGCCTGTATTGTCGAGTGATGATAAAGCTATTCAAGCATTAAGAGAAAAGGAGGAAGAATAATATGAAGCCTGGTTTCTTTATTGATCGCCCGGTATTTTCTACTGTTTTGTCTATTTTGATCGTATTGGTAGGACTTATCGGTCTGATTATGCTGCCTATTGAGCAGTATCCCCAGATAACGCCTCCGGTAGTAAAAATTGGAGCAACTTATCCCGGAGCAAATGCGTTGACGCTTTCACAAGCTGTTGCTACGCCGATTGAGCAGGAGTTGAATGGAACGCCGGGAATGATTTATATGCAGAGTAGCAGTTCTAACTCCGGTTCATTAAACATTACCGTGACATTTGATGTTTCTGCTAATCCGGATTTGGCGGCTGTTGAAGTTCAAAACCGTGTCAAATTGGCCGAAAGTCGTCTGCCGGCTGAGGTGATTCAAAATGGTATTACCATTGAAAAGCAGGCTCCGAGTCAGTTAATGACGTTAACACTGATGTCTGATGATCCGAAGTTTGATGAAATTTATCTGAGTAACTTTGCGACAATTAATGTATTGGATGTTATTCGTCGTATTCCTGGAGTAGGACGTGTTTCTAATATTGGTAGCCGATATTATGGTATGCAGATTTGGGTATATCCGGATCGTCTGGCCAATATGGGATTGACGGTAAAGGATTTACAGGATGCCTTAAAAGATCAAAACAGAGAATCGGCTGCCGGAGAATTTGGTAAACAACCGATTCTGGATGTAGATGTAACATTACCTGTTACCTCTTCCGGTCGTTTGTCAACCGTTGAGGAATTCGAAAATATTGTGATTCGAGCTAATTCGGATGGTTCTATCGTCCGGATGCGAGATGTTGCCCGAGTATCATTGGAAGCTTCTTCTTATTCGACAGAGAGTGGTATTAATGGTAAGAATGCTGCTATCTTGGGAATTTACATGTTACCAGGAGCGAATGCTTTGGAAGTAGCTAAAAGTGTACGTGCAGAAATGGCTGAAATCAGCAAGAACTTCCCGGAAGGTGTAGAATATAATTTCCCGTTTGATATGACGGAATATATCTCCCAATCGGTACATGAAGTTTATAAGACATTGTTTGAAGCATTGTTCTTAGTTATTTTAGTTGTATTCTTGTCATTGCAGAACTGGCGTGCGGCATTAATCCCAACTATCGCTGTTCCTATCTCTTTGATCGGAACATTTGGATTTATGTTGGTCATGGGCTTCTCATTGAATATGCTGACATTGTTAGGTTTGATTCTGGCTATTGGTATTGTGGTGGATGATGCCATTGTCGTGGTAGAAAATGTTGAGCGTATTATTAATGAGGAAAATATTTCAACCCGAGAGGCTACGCACCGGGCTATGAAGGAATTGTCGGGCGCTTTGATCGCTACCTCAATGGTTTTGGTGGCTGTATTCGTTCCCGTAAGTTTTCTGAGTGGTATCACCGGTCAGTTATATCGGCAGTTCTCTATAACGATTGCTGTATCTGTAATGCTTTCTACTGTAGTAGCGTTGACGTTGAGTCCGGCTATGTGTGCCATTATCTTGCGTCCGTCAAAGCATGAAAAGAAGAACATTGTGTTCCGGAAGATTAATGAGTGGCTTGAAAAGGGAAATCATAAGTACACAAATATCTTACGCCGGGTGATGAATATGCCGAAACGCATCCTAGCAGGTTTTGGTATGGTATTGGTTATGATTTTTGTTATGAGTCATTTATTACCGACTTCGTTTATACCGGAAGAGGATCAAGGTTTCTTTACCGTAGAAATCGAATTGCCTGAAGGTGCGACATTGGAACGTACACGAGTTGTAACGGACCGGTTGATTGATTTCTTGAATCATCAGCCTGCCGTAGCTTATGTGCAAAATGTAACAGGTAGTAGTGGACGATTGGGTACTACGCAAAACAGAGCAACGTTAACGGTTATCTTAAAGCCGTGGGAAGAACGTAAATCTGGTGATATGGGCGTGGAAGATGTGATGGAAACCGTACGGAAAGAACTTTATTATTATCCGGAGGTTGTGGGTTACGTCAATCGTCCGCCGGTTATTCCAGGCTTGGGTGAAAGTGGAGGTTTGGAAATGCAGTTAGAGGCTAGAGGTGATGCTACTTGGGATGATTTGGTACAAGCTACAGATACATTCTTGTATTATGCTAAAAAAGCTCCTGAATTGCATAGTGTATCATCTGCAATGCAAGCGGATATTCCTCAAATCTACTTTGATGTAGATCGAGATCATGCGAAGTTCCTGGGGATTCCAATGGCTGACATCTTCTCTACCATGAAAGCTTATTTGGGATCTGTGTATGTGAACGATTTCAATATGTTTAATCGTATTTACCGTGTTTACATTCAGGCAGAGGCACCTTATCGTGCGAATAAAGAGAGTTTGGGACTTTTCTTTGTTCGGACAGGAAGCGGTGAGATGGTTCCGTTGACAGCTTTGGGTACAACGCAATATACAACGGGCCCTGGAACAATCAAGCGTTTCAATATGTTCTCTACGGCTCCTATCAATGCTGTTGCAGCTCCGGGATATAGTACTGGTGAGGCGATGAAAGCATTGGAACGTATTGCGAAAGAACATTTATCGGATAATATTGCAATTGAATGGAGCGGCTTGTCTTATCAGGAAAACAAGGCAGGTGGCCAGACGGGATTTATTCTGGCATTGATCTTTTTATTTGTATTCTTGTTCCTGGCTGCCCAGTATGAAAGCTGGATTGTTCCGATTGCCGTGTTACTTTCGTTGCCGATTGCTGCATTGGGAGCCTTCCTTGGAATTTGGGTAACCGGATTGGAAAACGATGTATATTTCCAGATCGGTTTGGTAACATTAATTGGTTTGGCTGCTAAGAATGCCATCCTGATTGTCGAATTTGCGAAAGTCCAGGTGGATGAAGGAGCAGATCCTGTGCAGGCAGCTATTCATGCGGCTCAGATGCGTTTCCGTCCGATTTTGATGACTTCGTTGGCATTTGTCTTAGGTATGTTGCCATTGGTTCTTGCTTCAGGTCCGGGATCAGCTTCTCGTCATAGTATCGGAACAGGTATTTTCTTTGGTATGTTGGTTGCAATTACAGTTGGTATTGTGATGGTTCCTTTCTTCTTTGTGTTGATTTATAAGATAAAGAAAGGTATCCGTTTGAATCAGATTTCTCGCTTGCCACGCATACCGCATATTAAGAAAGCAGCTCCTTGGATGGTCTTGGCTTTATCTATGTTGGCTTTATCTTCCTGTAAGTTAGGAAAAGAATATGCACGTCCTGATCTGAATTTGCCGGAGTCAATAGATAGTTCTGTAACAGATACGGCTTCTGTTTCGGAGATTCCTTGGCAAAGTTTGTATAAGGACACTGTTCTTCAAGGATTGATAAATAAAGCTTTGGAGAACAATAAGGATATGAAGATTGCTGCAGCCAAGATAAAGGAAATGGTCGCTGCCAAACGTATTTCTTTTTCACGTTTATTCCCGGCGGTAGGGGCGAATTTACATGCCGAGAAAGAAGTCTTGAATTACGGTGGAAATAACAGAAAACCCGATCCTGAGTTTGATGCCAAACTGACATTAGCGTGGGAGCTGGATTTATGGGGAAATATTCGTTGGGCCAACGAGGCTGATTTGGCTGCATATATGCAGAGTGTCGAAGCGCAGCGTGCATTAAAACTGACAATTGTGGCGGGGGTTGCGTCATCGTATTATCAGTTATGTGCATTGGATCAAGAATTATCAATTGTGCGACAAACATTGGAAGCGCGAAAAGAAGGTTTGCATTTGGCCAAGTTGCGTTATGAAGGAGGATTGACTTCTGAAACAGCTTATAACCAAGCTGTCGTAGAGTTGGCTCGTACTGAGACTTTGATTCCGAATTTAGAACGTCAGATTAAAATAAAGGAAAGTGATCTGGCGATGTTGTTGGGTGATTATTCACATGACATACCTCGTGGTCAGCGATTGTCAGAACAGCAATTGCCGGATGCACTGCCAATCGGTTTGCCTTCTTCTTTATTGGAGAGACGTCCGGATATCCGTCAGGCGGAATTTAGTCTTAAAGAAGCAAATGCCCAGGTTGGTGTTGCTTATACAGACTTGTTTCCTAAGATTGCATTGACTGGGAATTTAGGCTTTGAAAGCGCTGAGTTAGGTGATCTTTTGAAAAGTCCGGCTTGGTTTTTAGGTGGTAATTTATTACAACCTTTATTTGCCATGGGACGGAACAAGGCGAAAGTAAAAGTCGCTCAGGCAAAATATGAGCAAGAAGTGTATAGCTATGAGAAGACGGTCATCGGAGCATTTAAAGAAGTGAATGATGCGATTGTTTCCATCCGTAAAGCTAAGGAAGTTCGTCAGTCACAGGCTAAATTGGAGATTGCAGCCCGTAAATATTTGGAACTTGCTCAGTTGCAATATATCAATGGTGTTTCGAGTTACATGGATGTGTTGGATGCGCAACGTGAGTTGTTAAGTGCTCAATTAGGGTTGAACTCGGCTGTATGTAGCGAACTGTTATCTGTAGTTTATTTATATAAAGCTTTAGGCGGAGGATATTAAACTATATTAGGTGGATAAAAAAGAACCTGCAAACGAAGGGAATGATTACATTCTGTTTGTTTGCAGGCTTTTTTTATGTTAGTAGACTAAAGGTTCTTTCATTGTTGATTCTCGTTGCTTTCAAAATCAATTCTCGTTGGTTTTGATGTTGATTCTCGTTACTTTTGCAAAAGTATGATTATCTCATGCTTTTTATTTGTCTTTGAAGCAGAAAGAGAGTCAAAGCTTCCGGTGGATCAAAGGCTTGCGAATATCATTTTGGCAACCTTTTTGTATTTACTAAGTAAAGTACACAAGAGGAAACGGATGAACGGAAGTTTAGCCAGCAGGAAAAGATCTTGTATATGGAAAATAATGAATTGAAAATAAATATATTATAATATGAGCAATAAGCATTTTGAACAGAACGAAAATTCTTCGGAAAAAGAAAATCAAGAAGTCGTGAATGAAGAAACGACAAATTTGCAGGAAGAAAAAGAAAATTTGGCAGAAGAAACAAACGAAGCTGACAAAGTGTCTGCAGAGTTGGCTGAATTACAAAAGAAATATGATGAATTGAATAATTCACATTTACGTTTGATGGCCGAGTTTGACAATTATCGGAAACGCACATTACGCGAGAAAAGTGAATTGATTAAAAATGGAGGAGAAAATGCGCTGACTCAACTGCTTCCTGTAGTAGATGATTTTGAGCGTGCTTTACAAAATATTCATAAGGCTGAAGATTTGACGGGTGTTGCAGAAGGCGTTGATTTGATATACAATAAGTTTGTTTCTTATTTGGCAAGTCAAGGTGTAAAAGCAATGGAGGTTGTTGGTAAGCCTTTTGATTTGGATCAGAGTGAGGCGATAGCTACTATTCCGGCGCCGGAAGAAGGTTTGAAAGGAAAAGTTCTGGATTGCGTACAGACAGGCTATCTGTTGAATGAGAAGGTGATTCGTCACGCAAAAGTTGTCGTAGGAGAATAATAATAGTTTACCAAAATGGCGAAGAGAGATTATTACGAGGTTCTGGGTGTAGATAAAAATGCAACCGTAGAAGAAATAAAGAAGGCTTATCGTAAAAAAGCTATTCAATATCATCCGGATAAAAACCCGGGAGATAAGGATGCAGAAGAAAAGTTTAAGGAAGCAGCAGAAGCTTATGATGTACTGAGCGATCCTCAGAAACGTCAGCGATACGATCAGTTTGGCCATGCCGGAGTAGGCGGAGCTTCACAATCAGGTGGCTTCGGCGGAGGAATGTCTATGGAAGATATTTTCTCGCAGTTCGGTGATATTTTTGGCGGTCATTTCGGCGGCTTTGGTGGTTTTGGCGGCTTTGGAGGCCAACGTGGCGGACGTCGGGTAAACCGAGGTTCTGATTTGCGTGTGAAAGTCAAGTTGTCTTTGAAAGATATTGCAACTGGAGTCGAGAAGAAAATCAAGGTAAAGAAATATGTATCTTGCTCTCATTGCCATGGAACTGGTGCTGAAGGAAGTGATGGAACAAAGACTTGCGATACATGTAAAGGTTCGGGTGTAGTAACACGAATTGCAAATACTATCTTAGGACAAATGCAGACGCAGACAACATGTCCTACTTGTGGTGGTGAAGGTAAAGTCGTTGTGAAGAAATGTACACACTGTAACGGAGAAGGTATCGTACGGGATGAAGAGGTTATAACCATCAATATTCCGGCCGGTGTAGCAGAAGGTATGCAACTTTCAATGAATGGAAAAGGTAATGCCGCTCGCCATGGTGGTATTAATGGTGATCTTTTGATCTTGATAGAAGAAGAACAGCATCCGGAACTCTTGCGTGATGAAAATGATTTGATCTATAACCTGCTGTTAAGTTTCCCTCAGGCTGCTTTGGGAGGTTCTGTTGAAGTCCCTACAGTGGACGGAAAAGTAAAGGTAAAGATTGATCCGGGTACGCAACCAGGTAAGGTTTTGAGATTGAGAAATAAGGGACTTCCTTCGGTAAATGGATATGGTACAGGTGATTTGCTGGTAAATGTCAGTGTTTATGTGCCGGAAACTCTTTCTCAATCTGAAAAAGATATGTTGAACGGATTGGAGAATTCTCCTAATTTCCAACCCAATAAAACGATGAAAGAAAAGTTCTTTGATAAATTCAGACGGCTTTTCAATTAATATTAAATATATCCCTTTAGTAATAGCCAGGCTTTTTTAATCCTTGTTTCCTTTTTATGGATAAAAGGGAAACAAAGAGACAAAAGGCCTGGCTTATTTTATATAGAAACGCCATGAAAAGAATATGTAGAATAAATATTTCGCAGGAAATTGTTTTTTCGTGATAAATATTAAAAAAAATCCCTCTACTTTCCAAAAAGAAGTGTACCTTTGCCCTAAAGGATCATGAAAACCTGAAAAATATAAACTAATAAATTCTAAACACAATGGAACTTACACACATTGAACATTTAGGAATTGCTGTTAAGAGCATTGAAGCATGTCTTCCTTATTACGAACAAGTATTAGGATTGAAATGCTATAGTATTGAAGAAGTAGCTGATCAGAAAGTAAAGACAGCTTTCTTTAAGATTGGACAGACAAAAATTGAATTGCTGGAACCGACAAGCGAAGATAGTACTATCGCTAAGTTTATTGAGAAGAAAGGTGAAGGTATTCATCACATCGCTTTCGCAACACCTGATGTACAGGCTTGCTTGGACGAAGCCGAATCTAAAGGTATTAAATTGATCGATAAGGCTCCTCGTCGTGGTGCTGAAGGTTTGGATATTGCATTTATGCATCCGAAATCAACTTGCAGTGTATTAACTGAGCTTTGTATGCCGGGTAAGAAAGACTGAATTTGAGGAAAAGTTAGAAGATAAAAATGAGGGGAGAGGAGAAATGAATGATTAATGTCTTCTTGAAAAGTAAACACCCTCGTTTTTAACTTCTAACATTTGTTTTATAAATAAATAGGTAAATCATTACTAACAATAAATCAAAATACAATGAGTAGCCAGCTTGAAAAAGTAAAAGAACTTATTGCTCTGCGTGAACAGGCACGTTTGGGCGGAGGAGAAAAAAGAATTGAGTCTCAGCACAAGAAAGGCAAATATACGGCACGCGAACGTATTGCTATGTTGCTGGATGAAGGCAGCTTTGAAGAAATCGATATGTTTGTGAAACATCGTTGCTCTAACTTCGGAATCGAAAAGACGAAGTTCTTGGGCGATGGTATCGTAACCGGTTACGGAACAATCGATGGTCGTTTAGTTTATGTATATGCACAGGATTTCACCGTATTTGGCGGCGCATTGTCTGAAATGCTTGCAGCTAAGATTTGCAAGGTGATGGATATGGCCATGAAGATGGGTGCACCGGTAATTGGTTTGAACGATTCAGGTGGCGCACGTATTCAGGAAGGCGTAAATGCTTTGGCAGGTTATGCAGAAATCTTCCAGCGTAACATCTTGGCTTCTGGTGTTATTCCGCAGATTTCCGGTATCTTCGGACCGTGCGCAGGTGGTGCGGTTTACTCTCCGGCATTGACGGACTTCAACATCATGACTCGCGGAACAAGTTATATGTTCTTGACAGGTCCGAAAGTAGTTAAGACGGTAACAGGTGAAGACGTAACGCAGGAGCAACTGGGTGGTGCAAGCGTACATTCAACAAAATCGGGTGTGGCTCACTTCGCAGTTGATACGGAAGAAGATGGTTTGAAGTTGATTCGCCAGTTGTTGAGCTATTTGCCGCAGAACAACTTGGAAGAAACGCCGATGGTGGAATGCAAAGACCCGATTGACCGTTTGGACGACAATTTGAACGAAATCATTCCGGATAATCCTAACCAGGCATACGATATGTACGAAGTAATTGGTACAATCGTAGATAACAACGAATTCTTGGAAGTTCATGCTGATTATGCAAAGAACATTATCGTAGGTTTCGCACGCTTCAACGGACAAGCTGTAGGTATCGTAGCTAACCAGCCGAAGGTGATGGCAGGTTGCTTGGATAGCAACGCATCTCGTAAGGGCGCACGCTTTGTTCGTTTCTGCGACGCATTCAATATTCCGTTGGTAACATTGGTAGATGTACCGGGCTTCCTTCCGGGTACGGGACAGGAATACAATGGTGTCATCCTGCATGGAGCTAAATTGTTGTTCGCTTATGGTGAAGCAACTGTTCCTAAAGTAACCGTAACGCTCCGTAAGTCATACGGTGGTGCATATTGCGTGATGAGCTCTAAGCATTTGCGTGGCGATATGAACTATGCATGGCCGACAGCAGAAATTGCCGTAATGGGACCGAGCGGTGCCGTAGAAATTATCTTTGCGAAGGAAGTTGCCGCAGCAGAAGACCCGAAAGCTTGTGCAGCAGCACGTGAGGAAGAGTATAAGAAAGCATTTGCAAATCCGTACAATGCAGCACAATATGGCTACATTGACGATGTGATTGAGCCGCGTAATACTCGTTTCCGCATCATCCGTGCATTGCAGCAGTTGCAGACGAAGAAGCTGAGCAATCCGGCAAAGAAACATGATAACCTGCCTCTGTAATTCTTAAAAGAAAAACGTATGATAAATAAAAGATTCGGAGTCCTGTTGCTGCTGATGGTGCTGTTTACATTCGGTGCTAAGGCGCAGCTGACGACTTCCGTCAGGATAAATGAAGTATTGGTCGTCAATGAAGAAAATTTCATGGACGATTATGGACACCGTCACGCTTGGATTGAGTTGTATAATAATTCAGCCGGAACGGTGGATTTGGGCGGATGTTTCTTAACCAATGACAAGAACAATCCGAGAAAGTACCCTATCCCTAAGGGTGACGTCCAGACAAAAGTTCCGCCTTATCAGCAAGTAGTATTCTGGGCAGATAATGAAGAACAGCGTGGTACATTCCATGTTAGTTTTGCCTTTGACCCGACGAAGGAAAATTATGTAGCTCTCTACGATTCAGATGGAACGACTCTGATTGATGAAGTTACAATCCCGGCTGGTCAGAAAGCAGACATAAGTTATGGACGTAGTGTGGATGGAGGCGGAGAATGGATTAATTATACCCGCGTAACTCCGAAGGCGAATAACATTACACAGAATAAGAACGAAAAGGTCGAGAACTTCCAAGTAAATGACTCTTGGGGTATTGGTATGACCATTACATCTATGGCCGTAGTATTCTGTGGTTTGTGTGTTTTGTATCTCATCTTTAAGCAAATCGGTAATGCTTCAATTCGTGCGAGTCAGCGTCGTGCAGAGAAAGCTGCGGCTGCGACAGGAGCAACGGTATCAGCAAATGCAGGTCAAGAATCCGGTGAAATTTTTGCTGCGATATCAATGGCTTTGTATGAGCTTAGTGGTGACAATCACGATATAGAGAATACAGTATTGACAATTCGCAAAGTACAGCGTAGATATTCACCGTGGAGTTCCAAGATTTACAGCTTACGTGAAACTCCAGTTCTTAGAAAGTAATTATCCTTATAAAATTGAATTTGCAGAATGAAAAGTTTTAAATATACCATTAACGGTAACGTATATAAAGTTCATATTAACTCGATTGTTGAAGACATCGCAGATGTAGAGGTAAACGGAACTCCATATCAAGTAAAAATGGAGAAGCCTGCAAAGAAACAGCTTGTTGCTTTGAAGCGTCCGGCGCAAGCTCCGACAACGGCTTCTGGAGAACCGGTTGTATCTCGTCCATCCACTCCGAGCGTAGCTGGTGCTGTTAAGTCTCCGCTGCCTGGTGTAATCTTGAGTATTGATTGTAAAGTTGGTGACGTAGTGAAGAGAGGTCAGAAGATATTGGTCTTGGAAGCTATGAAAATGGAAAATACAATCAATGCGGATAGAGATGGAAAGGTTGTAGAAATTAAGGTAAACAAAGGCGATTCTGTACTGGAAGGTGCAGACCTCGTCGTAATCGGTTAATGCTATGCTATCATCTATATTATTACAAACGACAGTAGCACATGAGAGTTTTACTCAGTTCTTAGCTGAGAATATCGAGGTGTTCCTGTCTTATACCGGATTCGCCAATGCGACCCCAGGGCATTTTGTAATGTTGTTGGTAGGTTTAGCATTTATTTTCTTGGCGATTAGATATGAATTTGAACCAATGCTTCTTATCCCTATTGGTTTTGGTATCTTGATTGGTAATATACCTTTTAAAGATGCCGGTTTGCAATTAGGTATTTATGAAGAAGGTTCTGTGTTCAACATCTTGTATCAAGGTGTGAAGCAAGGATGGTATCCGCCTCTGATATTCTTAGGTATCGGGGCGATGACAGACTTCTCGGCGTTAATATCCAATCCAAAATTGTTGCTGATTGGTGCGGCGGCACAGTTCGGTATTTTTGGAGCTTATATTATCGCGTTGCAGATGGGCTTTGACCCAAGTCAGGCTGGTGCTATTGGTATTATTGGTGGTGCTGATGGTCCGACGGCAATCTTCTTGTCTTCAAAATTAGCTCCGAACTTAATGGGTGCTATTGCGGTATCAGCTTATTCTTACATGGCATTGGTTCCGATTATCCAGCCTCCATTTATGCGCTTATTGACAACAAAGAAAGAACGTTTGATTCGAATGAAACCGCCGAGAGTTGTTTCTCAGACTGAGAAAATCATCTTCCCGATAGCAGGTTTGTTATTAACAGCTTTCTTGGTTCCGTCTGGTTTGCCATTGTTGGGTATGTTGTTCTTCGGAAACTTGTGTAAGGAAAGTGGTGTAACACGTCGTTTGGCTGAGACTGCCCGTGGTCCGCTGATTGATGTCATCACCATGTTGCTCGGTATTACAGTGGGTGCATCTACGCAGGCTACTCAGTTCTTGACTGTAAATTCTATCAAGATTTTCGGTCTGGGTGCATTGTCATTCGTAATTGCAACTTGTGCAGGTGTATTATTCGTTAAGTTCTTTAACTTGTTCTTGAAAGAAGGCAACAAGATTAATCCGTTGATTGGTAATGCTGGTGTATCTGCAGTACCGGATTCAGCTCGTATTTCACAGATTGTTGGTTTGGAATATGACCCGACAAACTATTTGTTGATGCACGCAATGGGTCCGAACGTAGCAGGTGTAATCGGTTCTGCCGTAGCAGCCGGTGTCTTGTTAGGTTTCTTAGGATAATCCGATTGTAGCTTATACGCTATTTGATAGATATTTTAAACCCGGTTGGAACACAATTTGTGTTGCGGCCGGTTTTTTTCGTGTTTTGTTCTCGTCTGGATAGATAGTTTTATAATCGCTGGAGTAGGAGATTAATCCGGAAAATTCAATGGATTTAATGTATAACAACATGACAAATTCTTTATTCGCCGACGGCGAACATATATTCTACGTCAGCGAATATATATTCAGCGTGGGCGAATATAAAAACGCCCTTGGCGAATAAAGTTTTGCTTATTATTTTTCGGAAAATATCTCGTAATCGAAAGGAAAATGAAATTCCAGGGAAAGAATGAATCAACCAGCCCCTTCTTGTCAGGATTTTGGGATAAAAATGAGGAATAAATCTGGTGGAAAACGTGTCAAAATAGCTTTTTATGTGAAAAGCCATCCTGTTACATCCTGATTACCGATATTTTTCTTATTTTTGCACTGTATTATACAAAATAATAGCGCAATGAATCTATTAGAACTGAGCGAACAGGAAATCATTAGACGTAACAGCATGGAACAGTTGCGTCAGATGGGGATCGAGCCGTATCCCGCAGCAGAGTATGTAACAAATGCTTTTTCTACAGAAATAAAAGAATCATTCAAAGACGATGCAGAACCGCGCTCGGTGTGCATTGCCGGCCGAATCATGAGCCGTCGTATTATGGGAAAAGCTTCGTTTATGGAGCTGCAAGACTCGAAAGGCCGTATTCAGGTGTATATTTCTCGTGACGATATCTGTCCGGATGAAAACAAAGACCTGTATAATATTGTATTTAAGAAATTGTTGGATATAGGAGATTTTGTGGGTATCAAAGGATTCGTATTCCGTACCCAGATGGGCGAAATCTCTGTTCATGCGCAAGAAATGACAGTATTGTCGAAATCATTGCGCCCGCTGCCTATCGTAAAATACAAAGACGGTGTAGCCTATGATGGTTTCAATGATCCTGAGTTGCGTTACCGTCAGCGTTATGTGGACTTGGTGGTGAATGATGGAGTAAAGGATATTTTCTTGAAACGTACGAAAGTATTCAACTCTATGCGTAATTACTTTAATGACCACGGATATCTGGAGGTTGAAACTCCGATCCTGCAGTCTATTCCTGGTGGTGCTGCTGCCCGTCCGTTTATTACTCACCACAATGCTTTGGATATTCCTTTGTATTTGCGTATTGCCGACGAGCTTTATCTGAAACGTCTGATCGTAGGTGGTTTTGAAGGTGTATATGAATTCTCGAAGAACTTCCGTAACGAAGGTATGGACCGTACACATAATCCGGAATTTACTTGTATGGAAATCTATGTTTCCTATAAGGATTATAACTGGATGATGGACTTTACAGAGAAGATGCTTCAGAAGATTTGTCTGGATGTCAACGGAACGACAGAAGTTAAGATGGGTGATAATATCATCAGTTTCAAGGCTCCGTTCAAACGTATCACCATGTTGGATTCTATTAAGGAATTTACCGGATATGACTTGACAGGAATGGATGAAGACCAGATCCGCGAAGTCTGCAAGAAGTTGAATATGGAGATCGACGAAACGATGGGTAAGGGTAAATTGATTGATGAAATCTTTGGCGAATTCTGTGAAGGTAATTATATCCAGCCAACCTTTATCACTGACTATCCGATCGAAATGTCTCCGCTGACCAAGAAGCACCGGACCAATCCGAGCCTGACAGAACGTTTCGAGTTGATGGTAAACGGAAAAGAATTGGCTAATGCTTATTCTGAATTGAACGATCCGATCGATCAGTACGAACGTTTCCAGGAACAGCTCCGTCTGTCGGAAAAAGGAGATGATGAAGCCATGTTCATCGATCAGGACTTTATCCGTGCATTGGAATACGGTATGCCTCCGACTTCCGGAATGGGTATCGGTATGGACCGTCTGGTTATGTTGATGACAGGACAGACTACAATCCAGGAAGTTTTGTTCTTCCCGCAGATGCGTCCGGAAAAGACCGTCAAAAAAGATGCTGTTGATAAATATACAGCCATAGGAGTGGATGCAAATTGGGTTCCTGCTCTGCAGAAGGCCGGCTATGTAACAGTAGATACGCTGAAAGAGGCCAACCCGAACAAAGTAAGACAAGAACTGTGTGAGCTCAATAAGAAATATAAGTTGGGATTGGAAAATCCGAAAGCGGAAGACATTGAAGCTTGGATTGCCAATGCTGCCAAATAAAATCTGATACAAGAAATGAATTTGCCTGGAAAAATTGCAATAATGGGAGGCGGTAGTTGGGCTACCGCCTTAGCCAAGATTGTACTCTCTACTCAAGAGCGCATCAACTGGTATATGCGGCGTGACGATCAGATTCAGGATTTCCTGCAGACAGGACACAACCCGAGTTACTTGTCGGCCGTAGAGTTCGATATAAACCGGATTAATTTCTATTCCGATATTAACCGGACGATAGAAGAGTCGGATACGCTCATCTTTGCAACGCCGTCACCATTCTTGAAGCAGCATCTGAAAAAGGTGACTACTTCGCTGGAAAACAAGTTTATTGTTTCAGCCATCAAAGGAATTGTGCCGGACGAAAATATGCTGGTGGCCGATTACTTTTCGGAATATTATCATGTTCCGATCAATCATATCGCTGTGATAGGCGGCCCGTGCCATGCCGAGGAAATTGCGTTAGAGCGTCTTTCGTATATCACCTTGGCTTGCCCGGATATTGATTATGCTTACCAGTTATCTCCGGTATTTAAGAACCAATACTTGAGGAATTATTGCTGCAAGGATGTGACAGGTATAGAGTATGCCTCGGTTTTGAAGAATGTATATGCAATTGTTGCAGGTATTTGTCACGGAATGAAGTATGGAGATAACTTCCTGGCGGTATTTATCTGTAATGCGATCGAGGAAATGAGAAACTTCCTGTATGCGGTTCATGGACTCGAGCGTGATATTACCGATTCTGTCTATTTGGGAGATTTACTGGTAACCGCTTATTCCCGTTTCAGCCGTAACCGGACTTTCGGTACGATGATAGGAAAAGGCTATTCGGTAAAAACGGCCCAACTGGAAATGGAGATGATAGCCGAAGGTTATTACGGGACAAAGTGTATTCATGAGATTAACGAGAAATATCAAGTCAATATGCCGATATTGGATGCCTTGTATGCGATTTTGTATGAACGGAAATCGCCAATGGTTGTTATCCGGCAGTTGACACAAACATTTAAATAAATCATTCGCTTTATGAAAAACATTTGTTTGAACTTTGAGAAAGCATTAGGCGTTGTTTCTAAAGAGCAGATTCTGGCACAGGAAGCAACAGTAAACGCTTGTATGGATACATTGCATAAAGGTAATGGCGCTGGGAATGACTTCCTGGGGTGGTTACATTTGCCTTCTTCTATTACAGACGCTGAATTGACTGAAATAGAAAATACAGCAAACGTTTTGCGCTCAAAATGTGAAGTTGTTGTAGCTATTGGTATCGGTGGTAGTTATTTAGGAACCCGTGCCGTTGTTGAAGCGATGAATAACAGCTTTGACTGGTTGCATGCAAACGACAGAAAGAATCCGATCTTATTGTATGCCGGTCACAACATTGGTGAAGACTATTTGTATGAACTGAGTGAAGTATTAAAAGGCAAACAGTTCGGTATCATCAATATCTCTAAATCAGGAACGACAACTGAACCTGCCATTGCTTTCCGTATCTTGAAGAAACAATTGGAAGATGCAGTAGGTAAAGAAGAAGCTAAACATCGTATCGTCGCTATTACAGATGCCCGTAAAGGTGCTTTGCGTACATTGGCAGATCAGGAAGGTTACAAGACTTTCGTTATTCCTGACAATGTAGGTGGACGTTTCTCTGTATTAACACCGGTTGGACTGTTGCCAATTGCTGTGGCAGGAGTAAATATCCGTGAATTGGTAGCAGGTGCTGTGGCAATGGAAAAGGCAACTGATCAGAGTGTTCCTTTTGCTGAAAATATCTCAGCTCAGTATGCTGCTGTTCGCAATGAATTATACAAGAGTGGAAAGAAAGTAGAAATCTTGTGTAACTTCCATCCGAAATTACATTACATCGGCGAATGGTGGAAACAGTTGTATGGTGAAAGTGAAGGAAAAGACGGAAAAGGAATTTTCCCGGCTGCTGTAGATTTGACAACTGATTTGCATTCAATGGGTCAGTGGATTCAGGAAGGCGAACGTACCATCTTCGAAACAGTTATCTCTGTAGAGAAGGCTAATCATTCAGTAGTAGTTCCGACAGACGAGGCTAACTTGGATGGTTTGAATTTCTTGGCTGGTAAACACGTAGATGAAGTTAATAAGATGGCTGAACTGGGTACACAATTGGCTCATGTTGACGGTGGTGTTCCCAATATTAAAGTAACAATGCCGGAAGTTTCTCCGTATTACATCGGACAGTTGTTCTACTTCTTTGAAAAGGCTTGTGGTATCAGCGGTTATATCTTGGGTGTAAATCCGTTTAATCAACCGGGCGTAGAAGCATATAAGAAGAATATGTTTGCTTTGTTGAACAAACCAGGATATGAAAAGGAAAGTGAAGCAATCAAAAGCAGATTATAAAAAGATTATTTCATACTGATATTTTTACAGATTGCCTGAAAAACATGCGGAGATATATTTCTTGCATTGGTTTTTCAGGCAATCTTTTTTATGAAAAAGGGAAAGCATGGAACTGGATTTTATTAGGAAAGCCGTACAAGATTACGAGGTAAGAAAGGGTTCTAAATTGAATCCGAAAGCTGTCTTGTTTGATATGGATGGCGTATTGTATGATTCGATGCGTTTTCATGCACGAGCTTGGAAAGAGGTGGCTGATGCGCATTTATTGATAAGTACGGAAGAAGATTTTTATCTGTACGAAGGGCGTACCGGCTCGAGTACGATCGATGAACTTTATATGCGTACCTTTCAGCGGAAAGCTACGGATGAAGAGAAACAGGCAATATACGAAGAGAAATCGGCTTTGTTTTGTCATTACAATGACGGAGAACCGATGCCGGGAGCTTCGGATGTCTTGGAAAAAGTAGCAAATGCTGGATTTCAACGCTTGGTGGTAACAGGATCAGGACAGAAGAGTTTGATCGATAAACTGGAACATACCTATCCACATTGTTTTACACCAGATAAGATGGTAACGGCTTTTGATGTCAAGTATGGGAAACCGGATCCTGAACCTTATTTGATGGGTTTGGTAAAAGCCGGAGTCTCTGCTCATGAGGCTTTTGTTGTTGAGAATGCACCGTTGGGTGTTCGTGCCGGAGTTGCAGCCGGAATATTCACAATAGCAGTAAATACCGGTCCTTTGGCTGACGAAGTCTTGTGGAAAGAAGGAGCTAATCTGCTTTTTCCATCTATGGAATCATTGGCCGTTCATTGGCCATTGCTGATGCAGGCAGTAGGAAAATAAAAAAGGAAGCAGAGAGTTTACTCTCCACTTCCTTCTGTTATATTAATTCTGTCTTTATTTTACGTAAGCAGCATTGTTCAAGAAGTCATAACTCTTCTGAACATCTTCCTGCGGTGTTCCATCGTAGCGTTCTACTTCTACATACCAGTCTTTCATACCGTTTGCATAAGCTTGTTCAAAGATTGGTTTGAAGTCGATTGTACCACTAGCACCAATAGCTGTTTCGTCTTTGATGTGTAATACCGGGAAACGGTTCGGATATTTCTTCAGATATTCTACAGGATCTTTACCTCCTCGTTTAACCCAATAAACATCCATTTCGAAGAAAATATGATCCGGACTTGAGTTTTCAAGCATCAAATCATAAATAGTCTGGCCTTCGATCTGTTTGAATTCGTAATCATGGTTGTGGTAACCGAATTTGATACCGGCACCGGCAGCAGCCAAACCGATTTGATAGAAGTAGTCGCTGAAATATCTCTTCAAATCGTCCATACTTGCTTTTTCGTTGATCGGAGAAACAGGCATAACCATATATTTCATACCTGCTTTCTTATGAGCTTCGATAGCAGTATTCCACCAAGCCAAGTCTTTATTCATATCGTCACCGATGAAGTGAGACAAGTGTGCGCTGGTTGGTTTCATACCTAAATCGTTACAAATCTTCTTGAATTCAGCGGGATCTAATCCGTAAATCTTACCGTCGTCGCTGTAACCAGCAGTTTCCAGATTTACATAACCCATTTTGGAAACGATTTCCAATACTTTCTGGATACCCAGATCATTAATGTCATCACGTAAAGAGTAAAGTTGAAGACCAATGTGTTTTTTGGCTGTTTCACTTGCTGCACTAGAAGCACCTTTTCCACCACAAGAGGTTAACAATTGCGGTGCTACTAAACCACCGGCAAGCAATAAAGAAGCCTGCTTTAAAAATTCTCGTCTGTTTTGCATAGCACTAAAATTTTGAGTAAAATAATTTGCCCACGAAATTAAGGTTTATATTTCTAAATATGGATAATTTGTGTAATAAATTTTACTCTTTTCTTGCTATTATTATCTTTTTTCTGCGTTTTCTTCCTTTTCCCGTCTTGTTAATGCTTTACTAACTTATTTGGAAGGTCCTTGTTGATCGTTCGGATTAATTTTACCACTGAATGAAATGGATTGCCGGTTGTTGGGTTGGACATGGATTCGCGAAGTTCCATCTTTATAGATGGTAATACGGAATGTATAGGAATCTTCTTCATTACGGGTTTTCAATAGAACTTCGGTAGCACCTTTTTTCCCTTCCTTTGATTCGTACTGGCAGATAGGAGCCCGGAAGTTTAATCCTTTACCTCCGCCATAAGGAACACTATATGCTTCACCTACGTAAGGCAGATAAGAATAGATTGAATCATTCTTGACTTCTAAAGAATAAAGACTGGTCAAAGCCCGACTTCTGCCTTTCATCGGATACATGTAGTCTACATCTATTTTATAAGTTTGTGCATCGAGGGCTTTTTGAATGGTTTCGGCTACTTGCTCTTGTCTGTTTTCTTTTTCTTGCGCTTCAGCCATTTGTATAGAAGCACTCATCATCATAAAAATCCATACACATAATGTTTGTATCAGAAAATTCTTTTTCATAATCATCTTCATTTTATTGTTATTCCAACAAAGTATTTAATCTTTTATAGGAATAACAATTGGAGAAGATTGAATGTTGGACCTTTTTAAATCTATTTAGATATGAAATATTATCTTTGCGTTATGGAAAAAAGAAAACCTTATAACGACTTAGGTGATTTTCTGCGGAAGTGTTTTGCGTGGAAAGTACAGAAAATATCGATCAATGCAGGATTCACGTGCCCGAATCGTGATGGAACCAAAGGATGGGGCGGATGTACGTATTGTAATAATCAGACATTCAGTCCGGAATATTGTCATACAGAGAAGAGCGTCACGGAACAATTGGAAGAGGGTGTTCATTTCTTTTCCCGAAAATATCCGGAGATGAAATACCTGGCCTATTTCCAGGCTTATACGAATACGTACGATTCGATGGAAGCCTTGAAGAAAAAATACGAAGAGGCTTTGGCTTTTCCAGGTGTGGTAGGTCTGATTGTCGGAACTCGTCCCGACTGTATGCCGGATGAATTGCTGGATTATTTTGCAACGCTGTCGAAACATACATTTGTCATGATCGAATATGGGGTTGAAAGTACGAAAGAGGAGACATTATTGCGTATTAATCGGGGACATTCTTATCGGGAATCGGAAGAGGCTATTCGTCGGACGGCGGCTCGTGGTATTTATACCGGTGCGCATTTGATATTGGGATTGCCGGGAGAGAGCAAGGAAGATATTTTGGAACATGCCCGACGTATATCTTCTCTACCACTGACAACACTGAAATTACATCAGCTCCAGCTGATCCGGAATACACGGATGGCAAAGGAATATGCAGAAAATCCGTCCGATTTTCATCTTTATACGGTGGACGAGTATATAGATTTGGCGATCGACTTTGTCGAACGGTTGAATCCTTCATTCATTGTGGAGCGATTTGTTTCCCAGTCTCCTAAAGAGTTACTGATTGCACCAGATTGGGGACTGAAAAACTATGAGTTTACCGCAAAGGTCAACAAACGATTTGTCGAACGATATACTTGGCAAGGAAAATTGTATGAGAAAATAACGGGAGAATGAAATCAAGTTTAGGATAACAGCATGTGTTTGTCTGCTTATCTCTTAGATGTTAATATATAGCAAAGGTTTAGAAAAAACAAAAAGCATTGTTTAGCTGTTAAATCTTTATGTATTTTTGTGACTCGTTTTAGTAACCCTTTAATTAAGTATGATGGAAAATAAACAGCAATATCAGGGGCTTACTTCTGCACAGGTAGAGGAAAGCCGCCGTTTGCATGGTGAGAATGTACTGACTCCTCCGGAGAAAACTCCTCTTTGGAAACAGTTTTTGGAAAAGTTCGAAGATCCGATTATCCGGATTTTGTTGGTAGCTTGGCTTTTGTCAATGGTGATTGCCGGTGTGCATTGCTGGGGACCTGAAGCAGCGGGCTTCTCAGCCTTCCTGGAGCCACTGGGTATTTTCTTTGCCATTATGTTGGCTAGTTGTGTTGGCTTTTTCTTTGAAGTAAAAGCGAATCGTGCGTTTGATATCTTAAACACGGTAAATGATGATATTCTGGTAACAGTGGTCCGGAATGGACATATCACGGAAGTGCCGAGAAAAGAGGTAGTGGTTGGTGATATTGTCATGCTGGGAACAGGAGAAGAGATTCCGGCCGACGGTCATTTATTGGAAGCCGTTTCTTTGCAGGTCAATGAATCAACGTTGACGGGTGAACCGATGATTGGAAAGACCACCAAGGAGGAAGACTTTGATCCTGAAGCAACGTATCCATCCAATGTGGTTATGCGTGGAACGACGGTTGTAGATGGTCACGGTGTCATGGTGGTTGAACAGGTGGGTGATGCTACTGGTTACGGAAAAGTATATGAAGGTTCGCAGATAGACAATAATATTGATACGCCCCTTCAGATCCAATTGAAAGGATTAGCCAATGTAATCAGTAAGGCCGGTTATGCGATTGCAGCTGTTACCTTTATTGCATTAACAGCTAAATTGTTTATAGGTGGTCAGGATTATTCTTGGATGGAATTGATTTCCCATCTGCTGAATTTCTTTATGGTGGCTGTTACTCTGATTGTAGTATCGGTTCCCGAAGGTTTGCCGATGAGTGTGACCTTGAGTTTGGCTTTGAGTATGAATCGGATGTTGAAGACGAATAATCTGGTTCGTAAGATGCATGCTTGTGAGACAATGGGGGCAACAACAGTTATCTGTACCGATAAGACCGGAACACTGACACAGAATCAGATGCAGATTCATGAGACGAAGTTTTATAATTTGCCGGATCAGAAACTGACGGATGATACATTAAGTCGTTTGATAAAGGAAGGTATTTCTGTCAACTCGACTGCCAATCTGGAACGTGAAGGAGATAAGGTAAAGACTTTGGGTAATCCGACAGAAGCGGCTTTGTTGTTATGGTTGAATGCACAAGGTGTAGATTACCTGAATGTGAGAGATGCTGCATCGGTCGTTAGCCAGCTGACGTTCTCTACCGAAAGAAAATATATGGCCACAGTAGTGGATTCGCCTTTGTTGGGTAAGAAGGTTTTGTATGTGAAAGGTGCTCCCGAAATCGTCTTGTCAAACTGTAAGCGGGTAGCGATGGATGGTGATTATGTATCGGTAGAAGCAGCCAAGCCTAAGATTGAAGCACAATTACTGGCTTATCAGAATATGGCGATGCGTACGTTGGGCTTTGCTTATCAGGTATTGGACGATGGTGCGAATCTGGCGCCTTATACGGATGGACGTCTGAATAAAGATTTGGATTTGACGTATGTTGGTATTGTAGCTATTTCCGATCCTGTTCGTCTGGATGTGCCGGCTGCCGTACAAAGTTGTATGGATGCGGGTATTTCTGTCAAGATTGTTACGGGTGATACACCGGGTACTGCCCGAGAAATCGGTCGTCAGATTGGTATCTGGAAACCGGAAGATACCGACAGAAATATCATTACCGGGCCGGCGTTCGAAGCTTTGAGTGATGAAGAGGCTTTGGATCGTGTATTGGATCTGAAGATTATGTGTCGGGCTCGTCCGACGGATAAGCAGCGTTTGGTTCAATTGTTGCAGCAGAAAGGGGCTGTTGTAGCTGTTACTGGCGACGGAACCAATGATGCTCCGGCGTTGAAAGCAGCACAAGTCGGATTATCAATGGGCGATGGAACATCGGTTGCCAAGGAGGCCAGTGATATCACAATCTTGGATAATTCATTTGGAAGTATTACCCGTGCGGTGATGTGGGGGCGTTCATTGTATCGGAATATCCAGCGTTTCTTGCTGTTCCAGCTGACTATCAATGTCGCTGCCTGCTTGATTGTCTTGTTAGGTTCATTGATTGGAACCGAATCTCCGCTGACTATTACGCAGATGCTTTGGGTGAATCTGATCATGGATACCTTTGCTGCCGGAGCTTTGGCTTCATTGCCGCCGAACGAGAAAGTAATGAAAGATAAACCTCGTAAGAGTGGAAAAGACGGAGATTTCATTATTACGCGCCCGATGGCTTATCGGATTTTTGGTGTCGGTGCAATATTTGTGATTATATTGATGGGCTTGTTGCTGCATTTCCATGCTTCTGAAGGATTGTCTCCACGTGATTTGTCGTGGTTCTTCAGTTTCTTTGTTATGTTGCAGTTCTGGAATATGTTTAATGCGAAAGCATTTATGGAAGGAAGTTCTGCTTTCGCTCATTTGGGAGCTTGTAAGAGTTTCTTGTTTGTGGCCTTGTTGATTCTGATCGGTCAATACTTGATTGTGACGTTTGGCGGACCAATGTTCAATGTCGTTCCTTTGTCATGGTCTGACTGGGGAATTATTATTGGATCTTCTTCGCTGGTACTTTGGGTAGGAGAGATTGCCCGGTTGTTCGGCAAGAAATCATAAAGCGTTTAGCGTAATATTAAAAAGGAATGCGTAAGTTTGCATTCCTGAAAATATAAATTATAGTTATGCCTTGTATATTACATATTGATACATCTACCGATGTTTGTTCAGCAGCACTGACGAACAATGGTGTAGTCGTAGAAGAAAAGGTTTCTTACGAAGGTCATTCACATGCCTCGTTATTGGGATTGTATGTAGCCGATTGTTTGAAGAGTGCGAAAGAAAACGGACTTTCGCTGGATGCTGTTGCCGTAAGTTCCGGTCCGGGTTCTTATACAGGATTGAGAATCGGTGTTTCTATGGCGAAAGGAATTTGTTTTGGCTTAGGTATTCCTTTGATCAGTGTTCCGACTCTGGAATTGCTGGCTTCTACTGCCGTCCGGAATTATCCTGAGAATGATGCTTTGTATTGCGCGATGTTGGATGCACGGCGGATGGAAGTATATGCTGCCATCTATAATCAGAGACGGGAGCAGGTTCGTGAAGTGAAGGCCGACATTGTCACTGCTGAAACGTATGTACCCTATCTGAACAAAGGAAAAGTATGTTTCTTCGGTAACGGTTCCGGTAAATGTAAATCCGTGATAGAGCATCCGAATGCTGTTTTTATTCCGGATGTACATCCGATAGCAGCACAGATGATGTCGTTGGCTGAAGAACGTTATGCCAACCGTCAATTTGAAGATGTAGCCTATTTCGAACCTTTCTATCTGAAAGAATTCCAGGCTACGATTGCCAAGAATAAAGTATTAGGCGAAGTACTGCATCCGCATAAATAATAAGCGGATATGAAGAAGATACGAGTCCGCTGGATTATACAGGCAGTTTGTCTGTTGTTGGTTTGGTTGCTGAAACTCTTTCCGCATGGAGGAGAATGGTATGCAACCACCATTTACCCTGTATGTTCCGGCGGATTCGCTTGTTTTTCTTCCTTCTTTCCTTTTTCTCTCAATGATTTGTTTATTTATGGGAGTTTGGCTGGTATTTTGTTGTATCTGCTTTATGCGCTGTTGTGGAAACATCGGGTAAAACAAGCATTGGCTCATGTAGTAGAATATTTAGTTTGGGTGTATATCTGGTTTTATGCGGTGTGGGGACTCAATTATTACCGGAATGATTTTTACCAGCGGACTCAGTTAAAACGGCAAGTCTATTCGGAAGAATTGTTCGAACGTTTCTTGCAAGTTTATACCGATTCTTTGAATGCAGCCTATTGTCTTGTGGATACGGTGGAAAAAGAAAAGGTGGATGCGACAATTAAAGCTAGTTATGCTGTTTTGGATAAGAAATATGGTTTAACTTGTCCGCCTGAGAATTTACGGCCGAAACCCATGTTGTTCCCTTCTTTGATGAGTGGAGTAGGTGTGATGGGATATATTGGCCCTTTCTTTATAGAATCTCATCTGAGCAAAGATTTGCTTCCGGTTCAGTATGCTGCTACTTGTGCTCACGAAATGGCGCATGTCTTGGGAATTTCCAGTGAAGCCGAAGCCAATTATTACAGTTACCTTATCTGTACGACATCATCTGAGCGGGAGATCCGTTTTTCCGGTTACTTTTCTTTGTTGCCTTATGTTCTTTCCAATGCTTATCGAGTTTTGTCCGAAGCCGATTTCAAAGCCTGGCGAGAGACACTCCGCCCTGAGATTGTTTCTTTATATCGGGAAAAAGCTGATTATTGGCAGAATCTTTATAATCCTTTGCTGGGTGAAATACAAGACAAGATGTATAACTGGTATCTGAAAGGAAATCGGATTTCTTCCGGAACGGCCAATTATTCCGAAGTGATTGGTTTGATTATGGCGGCTCAGTCTGCTTCCTTCTAAAACCTGCTGGCTGGTATGGTAACTATAAGTAACGAGAATCAAAAATGATTCCCGGGAGTTTCATTTCTGATCCTCGTTGGTTTTGTCGGAAAAGCCGGCGTATTTTGCCAAAAAGCCGGTGCAAATTCATCAAAAGCCGGCGTAAATTTTTTCATTTCCTATAGGCTTTTTATACGCATCCCTAAGTTTTCTATAAATCTAAAGAAATCAGGTATTTATGGATAAGTATAGGAACGGCATACGAATCCAGCTCTTCCTTGGCTATCTGTTGGTAGTTCGATGAGAGATCGCCTGTATTTTCTACTTCGATTTGATAGAATGTCGCATAAAGAGTCTGATGAGACAGAACATGCTTGCGTACCGGACTCATGGTTTGTACCGTTATTTTTCCACAGTCCTGAAATACCTTTTTCCATTCTTCCAGTTGAGACAAAGCTTCCCATTCGCATGGCTGTTCGGTTTCAATCAGCGGAAACTGATACAAACCTTTCCAAATATCATCATCTTGTCTTTTCTGAATCCAGGTAGTTTGTTTCTTATATATAATGTATAAGTAATGGAAATAACGGTTACGTGTTTTAATCTTGCCTTGCTTCTTTGGATAATCCGATACATTTTGCTGGAGATAAGCCATACAAACATCGGCAAGGGGACAAACTGTACAATCGGGATTTTGCGGAATACATTGTAAGGCTCCCAGTTCCATGATAGCCTGGTTGTGCAAACCGGCCTGCTGGTGCGATAACAAAGAAGAAGCCAGTTCGGCAAAAACTTTCTTTCCTTGCGTAGTGTCGATAGGCGTTTCGATGGCAAACAGACGTGAAAGTACCCGATAAACATTTCCATCGACAACGGCGTAGGGTTTATTCCAGGCAAAAGAGACAATAGCTGCGGCTGTATAATCGCCAATACCTTTCAATGATTTTACGTCCGAGTAGTCGGTCGGAAACTTGCCTCCGAATTGCTGCATGATCGTCTTTGCTGCCGTATGTAAGTTCCTTGCCCGGCTGTAATAACCTAATCCTTGCCAGTATTTCAGGACTTCATCTTCTGAAGCCTCGGCCAATGCTTGCACATTCGGGAAACGGGCAACGAACCGATTGAAATAATCCAGTCCCTGTGCTACGCGTGTTTGTTGTAAAATGATTTCGGAAATCCAGATAATGTAAGGATTTGTTGTTTCTCTCCAAGGCAATTCCCTGCGGTTTGTCTGGTACCAAGTAATGAGTTTATTGCTGATATAAGTGTCATTATTCGTCTCTATCTTCATGAAAGTCTGTGTTAAATGAATTACATAACTGATTGACATGTGCAAACATACGGATATAATCAGGAATAAGCAGAAATATTTTTCCTAAAAAATGCGATAGAATTACTTTTTCTCTTCAAGAAAAAGCTATATATTTGCATTCCAAAAAATTATAAGGTCCAATTAATTAAATAAATTATAAGACATGACGAAAGCAGATATTGTTAGCGAGATTTCAAAAAGTACTGGTATTGATAAACAAACAGTATTGGCAAGCGTGGAATCATTCATGGAAATAGTTAAAGGTTCTTTAGCTAAGAATGAAAACGTTTATTTGAGAGGTTTCGGTAGTTTTATTGTGAAGAAGAGAGCACAAAAAACAGCTCGTAACATTTCAAAGAATACGACAATTATTATTCCAGAACATAATATTCCTTCATTCAAGCCCGCGAAAACGTTTTTGAACGAAGTAAAATAAGTAAAATTTATACGTTTAATCTTTTAAATTTTTAAAGCGATGCCAAGCGGAAAGAAAAGAAAAAGACATAAAATGTCTACTCACAAGCGTAAAAAAAGACTGAAGAAAAACAGACATAAGAAGAAGTAAGTCTTTTTTTGTGTCAAAAGAACAAACTTAATAAGAGACCTTTTAAGTTTGTTCTTTGCTTATTTTATAAGGTCTCCATTCTTAAATGAAACCTGAAGTGATTAGTGAATTAGTTGTAAATGTTGAACCCCAGGAAATGTCGATTGCCGTACTGGAAGACAAGAATCTGGTAGAGCTTCAGAAAGAAGCCCGGAATCTTCAGTTTGCGGTAGGCGATATTTATTTAGGCAAGGTGAAGAAACTGATGCCGGGGTTGAATGCTGCGTTCATTGATGTAGGGTATAAAAAGGATGCATTTCTTCATTATCAAGATTTAGGATCGAACTTCAACATGCAGCAGAAGTATTTGAAACAGGTCTTGTCTGATCCTAAAAAGGCTGTTTCTATATCGAAGTTGCAAAACGAACCGGAAATCGAGAAAGACGAAAGTATTGGGGATATTCTGAAAATCGGTCAGGAAGTTTTGGTGCAGATCGCCAAAGAACCGATTTCAACAAAAGGTCCGCGTCTGGCTTCCGAATTATCATTCGCCGGCAGATACATTGTTTTGATTCCTTTTGGCGATAAGGTTTCTGTTTCTTCCAAGATCAAGACATCGGAAGAACGTGCCCGGTTGCGCCAATTGATTCAGAGTATCAAACCGAAGAATTTTACGGTGATCGTTCGTACTTCTGCCGAAGGAAGACGAGTAGCTGAACTCGATCATGAACTTAGGACTCTGGTTGCGCGCTGGGAAGAAAGTATTGCCAAGCTCTCGAAAGATAAGATTCCTTCTTTAATCTATGAAGAGACAGGACGTGCGGTGGCTTTGTTGCGCGACATTTACAATCCTTCGTTCCAGAATATCTATGTGAACGATCCGGATGTCTATAATAGTATTCGGGCGTATGTGAGCCTGATTGCTCCCGGAAGTGAGAATATTGTACAATTATATACCGGCGGATTACCTATCTTTGATAATTTTGCAATTACCAAGCAAATAAAATCTTTATTCGGACGTACAGTAACGTATAAGAGCGGTGCTTATTTGGTGATCGACCATACGGAAGCCATGCACGTCATTGATGTGAACAGTGGTAACAGAGCGAAAAGCAGCGAAGATCAGGAACAAACAGCTATGGAAGTCAATCTGGCTGCTGCCGATGAAATTGCCCGTCAGTTGCGCCTGCGAGATATGGGCGGAATTATTGTGGTCGATTTTATAGATATCCATGATAATGCGAATAAGCAGAAACTTTTCGAGCACATGACAAAAGCAATGGCTTGCGATCGGGCAAAACACAATATTTTGCCTTTGAGTAAGTTCTGCCTGATGCAGATAACACGTCAGCGTGTTCGTCCGGCGATGGACGTTGAAACCTCTGAGACTTGTCCTGCCTGTTATGGTTCTGGTACCGTGAAACCCTCTATTTTGTTTACGGATAGCTTGGAGGGAAAGATTGATTGTCTCGTCAATAAACATCATTTGAAGAAATTCACCCTACATATCCATCCTTATGTGGCAGCTTATGTGAATAAAGGGTTATTCCCTTTAAGTTGGCAATGGAAGATGAAATATACACATGGGCTAAAGATTGTCCCAAACCAAAGTCTTGCATTTTTGGAATATAAGTTTTTCGATGAAAATAACAATGAATTGGATATGAAAGAAGCGCAAGAAGGCAAAGGCTGATCGCTCCTTTTATAGTATGAAATAAACGCCGGTAAGTCCACTTTTCAGTTTGACTTATCGGCGTTTTACTTTATTCATCTGCTATTATCTTCTCCCCAAATCATCATACAGCGTTTGCAGGATAGCTTTTCCTTTTTCAAGCCGTTGTTCGCGTTGCTGGGCATCCGATTCTTGAATAACCCGATTGCTTTCGTTGTCGTATACCGAATAGCCGGTACTGTCAATATAAGCGAAACCGTTTCCGAAGGTATAGAAAGCAAATGGTTCGTGTGTCAGGATATTCTTGCTGAAACGGAATTCTTCGTGTGGAAGATCCAACTGGCTCAGTAATGTTGCTGCCAAGTCTGTCTGGTTACATAAGGTAGAAATCACACGCGGCTCTCTGACGGATCCTCCCAACCAAAGCATCGGAATGTGATAACGAAGCGGTTCGTAGTCTTTTACCTTATCGGGATAGCGGAAGCCGTGATCGGCTGTCAGAATGATAAGCAGGTTGTCCCATACCGGTGTTTCCTTGACTTTACGGACGAAGGCTCCGAGACAACTGTCGGTAAATGCCACTGAATTAAGATAAGGATGTTCGAAATGATGATAAGGCACTTCGAATGGTTCGTGACTGCTTAATGTGAGGAATGTTGTCATCCATGAGTCTGTTTCAGAAACCCTATCTTTGATTACCTGATATAAATGATTGAAGGTGACATTATCATTGGCTCCCCATTTGTTCAGCCGTTCCGAAATCGGGAAGTCCTTATCGGATGTGATGGTTGCATATCCCGAGTTATAGAAATAACTCTGCATGTTGGTAAAGTTAATATCTCCACCATAAAGCATATCACAGGTATAGCCTTGTCTGTTCAGACTGTGGGCGATCGATGGAAGTGTCTGGCTTTTGGCCGGATACTTCATGATCGATGTGGTAGGTTGTGCCAAATATCCGTTAAGGATGGATACTAATCCGCGGTCTGTCCGGAATGAATTGGCATACAAATGATCGAATAAGATACCTTCTTTACTCAGTTCGTTCAGATTGGGTGTTACATGGGCTTCTCCTCCAGTCGTTGTAATGGCATTGGCCGAAAAGCTTTCCAGAATAATGATCAGGATATTTGGCCGGGTAACATTCAATAAACGACAAGTATCAGGAGTCAGTTCATTCTGCGCACCGTATCGGTCTGCAAAGATCTTCTCCCGTTTTTCTTCGGGGAAGAAATTAAATTGTTCGGCAAAGTCCTGTTGTTTGGAGATGGAAGTCAACAGACTGAAGCATGGGTTAATGGCCGAATGATTCAGAAAGGTGTTATCGCTGTAATAAACCATGCCGACATTGGCGGTCGAAGTCGTTACGCCTCCTCGGATTGGAATAAACATCAGGCCACCTAATACTAAGATGGCTAACGACGTCAACCATCGGTTTCCGGCAGACTTGAAGTCTGCCATTGGCAAAACTAGTTTTGCCAGGTATTTATAAGCCAGATAAGCATAAATCAAAAAGGCTACACTCTGGACCGGAAACAAGCCGGCTGGAACGCTGGCCAAAGCATCTCCCGGTGATTTCAGGTAGAAGAGCACTGTCGCATCCATACGGAAGCCCCAAAAAGCATAAAGGGCAACATCCACAACAAAGATGGCTGCAATGATAATGGCCATGATTAGGAAATAACCCTTCAGTGTCTTGCGGAGCCAATCTCCATTATACCAAACCGAAATAAGGACGAATAATAAAGGAAGTGCCGTCAGATAACCGGCCACTGTCAAATCAAGTTTCAATCCATGCCAGATGACTTGGAAATAATCGGCTACACTCAGCGTCTCTGTCATGCTTCTGTTATAGAAGAGAAACCAAGGTTTCTGTATGATGAAGACCGGTAGCCAGGCAAGAAAGAGGAGAATAAGAAAAAGAATTCTTTTCTTCATAGGAAACAGATAAAAAACGAGGTTATGAAGGTTCTGCCAGGCAGAGATCATAACCTCGTTATAGTGTTTGTATTTTATTTGTTATACAGCTTTTCCCGTAATTCAGCGATGGCCGGATCAGAGATATAATCATCATATTCCATCATCTTGTCGATGATTCCGTTTGGTGTCAGTTCAATGATTCGGTTAGCCACGGTCTGAATGAATTCGTGGTCATGGCTGGCGAACAAAACATTTCCTTTAAATGTCTTCAAGGTGTTGTTGAAGGCTTGGATTGATTCCAAATCCAAGTGGTTGGTCGGTGTATCGAGGATGAGGCAGTTGGCATCCGTCAACATCATCCGCGAAATCATACAACGCATCTTTTCACCTCCAGACAAGACACTTACTTTCTTCAACAGTTCTTCACCCGAGAATAGCATTCTTCCCAAGAAACCTTTCAGGAATACTTCGTTAGTATCAGGCGAGAATTGAGATAACCAGTCGATCAGGTTATAATCTGAATTGAAGTAGTTGGTATTATCCAACGGAAGATAAGAAGTCGTGATGGTCTGTCCCCACTGATAAGTTCCGGCATCTGGTTTCTCTTCTCCGTTGATGATTTGGAACAAGGCTGTCATGGCACGCGGGTCATGGCTGATGAAGACAATCTTATCATCTTTCTCGACATTAAAGTTCAAATCCTTGAACAGATACTTGCCTTCGATGCTCTTGGTTAATCCCTTCACTTCCAAAATCTGATTTCCCGGTTCGCGGTTCGGTGTAAACAAAATACCCGGATAGCGGCGTGAAGATGGTTTGATTTCTTCGATGTTCAGTTTTTCCAACATCTTCTTGCGGCTTGTCGTCTGCTTTGATTTAGCCACATTGGCACTAAAGCGACGGATAAACTCTTCCAGTTCCTTCTTCTTTTCTTCCGCCTTCTTGTTCTGTTGCTGTTGCTGACGCAATGCTAACTGACTTGATTCGTACCAGAAGCTATAGTTACCGGCAAACAATTGCAGTTTTCCGTAGTCGATGTCGACTGTATGCGTACAAACGGAGTCGAGGAAGTGACGGTCGTGACTAACTACCAATACGGTATGTTCGAAGTTTGAAAGGTAGTTTTCCAACCATGAAACTGTTTCCAAGTCCAAATCGTTGGTAGGCTCGTCGAGGAGCAGATTATCCGGCTGACCGAACAAGGCACGTGCCAACAAGACACGGACTTTCTGCTTACCACTCAAGTCTTTCATTAACATATAATGCAGGTCTTCACCAATGCCCAAACCGCTCAGCAGAGCTGCTGCATCGCTTTCGGCATTCCAACCTTCCATTTCTGCAAATTTCTCTTCCAGTTCTGAAACACGGATACCGTCTTCGTCGCTGAAATCAGGTTTGGCATACAAAGCATTCTTTTCGCTCATGATTTCCCATAAGGTTGTATGTCCCATCAATACGGTATCCATGACGGTAAATTCATCAAAAGCGAAGTGATCCTGTGCCAGGACAGACAGACGTTCGCCCGGTCCCATGGAAATTGATCCTCTTGTCGGGTCCAATTGTCCGCTTATCACTTTCAAGAACGTAGATTTACCGGCTCCGTTAGCACCGATAATACCATAACAGTTGCCCGGCGTAAATTTCAGATTCACATCTTGAAACAAGATTCTTTTGCCGAACTGTACATCCAGATTGTTTACTGTAATCATATATTTAATTGAGTAAGTTTATCAGATATAGTAGAAAACCTAGGCAAAGATACGGAGAATTTACGAAAGTATCCAGTGGGCAGACGGGTTTTCCACCTTTATTTCTTGATGAGCCGGTATCCTCTTCTTACAAATATGGGTAATCAAAGTTTTCAGGGCTGTTATCAATTCTTTAGTTCACGCCGCGGATTACTTAGTTCACGTCGTGGATTAAGTAGTTCACGCCGTGGTTTACTTAGTTCACGCCGTGAACTAAAGAATATGTCTGCATTTCCGAAAGTTTGAATAAGGAGTTTTGATGTTTATCCGGAGTGTAAAAACAAAGAAACCGGGGCATTTTGTAGAAAATCCGGCTGTAAAGTTTGAAATCCAATCAAAATACCTATATTTGGCCCATTAATTAAAAGGAAAAAAGATTATGACACTTATTATTGTGATTGCGGTTGTAGTATTATTGTTATTCTGGGTAATGTCTTTATACAACCGTCTGGTGAAGTTAAGAAACAATCGGGAGAATGCTTTTGCAGATATTGATGTACAGCTGAAGCAACGGCATGATTTGATTCCGCAGCTGGTAGCAACAGTCAAAGGATATGCAGCTCATGAAAAGGAAACTTTAGACCGGGTCATTGCTGCCCGCAATGGTGCTGTCGCAGCCAAGTCGATCGACGACAAGATTCAGGCAGAGAATATGCTGACTTCAGCCTTGTCGGGCTTGAAAGTGACCTTGGAAGCTTATCCGGATCTGAAAGCCAACCAGAACTTTATCCAATTGCAGGAAGAAATTTCAGACTTGGAAAATAAACTGGCTTCGGTACGTCGTTATTTCAATTCAGCTACCCGCGAATTGAATAATGCTGTCGAGACATTCCCGTCGAACCTGATTGCCGGTATGTTTGGTTTCCATAAAGAAATGATGTTTGATCTGGGTGAACAGCGTGCTACGTTGGAAGAAGCTCCGAAAATTAGTTTTTAACGTATGGAATATGTCGGAATTCAGACACAGCAGAGCAGAAACAACGTGCGGTCGTTGTTTCTGCTCTGTTTGTTTCCCTGCCTGGTGGTTGGGTTGACTTATTTGTTTTGTTTCCTTTTGCATTATATTTCGATGCCGGATGACCAGACGGATATGTCGCTGGTCATACTTTATAGTAATGATATGTTCCTTCATATTGTTCCGTATGTCATCGGAGGTGTATTGATTTGGTTCTTGATTGCCTATTTTGCCAATACAAGTATCATTCGTTCTGCTACGGGTGCGGTTCCGTTGGAACGTAAGGATAACAAGCGGGTATATAACCTGGTGGAAAACCTTTGTATGAGTCAGGGTATGAAGATGCCTAAGATCAATGTGATAGACGATGATTCGTTGAATGCATTCGCCAGTGGAATTGACGAACGGACTTATACCGTGACGCTTTCGAAAGGTATTATCGACAAGTTGAATGATGAAGAACTGGAAGGCGTTATAGCGCACGAACTGACGCACATCCGGAACCATGATGTCCGATTACTGATCGTTTCGATTGTGTTTGTCGGAATCTTTGCGATGATTGCTCAAATCTGTATGCGTTGGGTCTATTATTCATCATGGGCTCCGCGTCGGCGTGACGAGAAAGGAAACGGGGCAATTGTCATCATGTTGTTGGCATTGCTGGTAGCTGCAATCGGTTACTTCTTTGCTACTTTGATGCGGTTTGCCATTTCCCGCAAACGGGAATATCTGGCCGATGCCGGAGCAGCCGAGATGACGCGGAATCCGTTGGCGTTGGCAAGTGCTTTACGGAAGATTTCGGCAGATCCGGATATCGAAGCCGTAGATCGGGCAGATGTTGCCCAGTTGTTTATCCAGCATCCGGGCAAACAGGCGATGGGCTTTCTGGATAGTCTGAATGGTCTGTTTGCAACGCATCCGCCCATTGAAAAGCGGATTCAGATACTCGAGCAGTTTTGAGTAAGCTGATCTAGGAAATTATAAGAGTGTAGTGCCATGAATAAATTATGTATGTTGTTGACCTTCTGCTTGTGGTGTGTCATGTCGTATGCCGGACAGGCTGATCCTCAAGTAAAAGGCCGTTTGATCGATGCGGAAAGTGGAGCCGCGATTGATTTTGCAGATGTGTTTTTGTTCAGAACCGGCGAAACTCAGCCGGTTAAACAGACCTTTCCCGACAAGAGCGGGGTATTTGGCTTTACGGATGTTTCAGACGGGAATTATACGCTGATGGTTCGTCTGGTGGGTTATGATATTTATGCCAGCCAGCCTTTGCAGATTACTGCCCAGGCACGAATCAATTTAGGCGAAGTGCGGTTAAAACCTCTGGAAACGGGTTTGGCGGAAGTCGAAGTCGTGGCTGAGAAACGTCAGTTAGTGTATAAACTGGATAAGAAAGTGGTTGAAGCTTCTTCCAATATGATGGGAAGTGGCGGTTCGGCTGTTGACATTTTGGAGAATACACCTTCTATTCGGGTCGATGCCGAAGGCGAAGTTACCTTCCGAGGTAGTTCGGGCTTTTTGGTTTATATAGATGGAAAGCCCAGTATCTTTACCGGAACGCAGGCTTTGGAACAGGTTCCGGCCGGACAGATTGAGAACATAGAGATTATTACAACGCCTTCGGCCAAATATGATACCGAGGGTGATGTTGGTATCATAAATATCATTACTAAGAAACATTTCTTGAAAGGGTTGAGTGGTATGGTGAATTTGTCGGGAAGTACCTGGCTGACACGTCGGGGAGATTTCTTGCTGAACCAACAGAATAATCGTTCTCATTGGTTTATAGGAGGGCAATGGTCGGATAAATTGACAAGGAGTCATTCGGAAAAGCAATCTACTACATTGTATGGAGCCGATAGCTTTTCTTGGGATGCGGATGGATCGAGTGTCGGGAACAGATTCAATCATTCCCTGAAAGCTGGCTGGGGATTGGATTTGGATAAGACGGATCTGGAGATTACGGTAGAAGGCGGACATGGTGGACGAACCCATGATGAAGATATGGATTATCAGGAAACTCAGCTTGTGTTGGGACAGTCTCCTGTATCAGCTCAATATAAGAATAGGAACGAATTTGAGAATTCGGAAGACTTTGGGCAAGGAACGATTCAGTTAGGACATCGTTTTAACGAAGAAGGCCATCAGTTGGAAGCTTCGTTTTATTATAAATACGGTGGAAATTCCTTGGAATATTCATTGAACGAGCTGAATGATATGCAGGGAAATCGTCAGGATGGAATGTGTTACTACGAATCTGAGTATAGAAAAACACTGCGTGGAAACTTGGATTATACTTTACCATTGTTTGGAAAAGCTAAGTTGGAAGCCGGTTATCAGTACAGTTCTTACTTGGAAGATGGAGATTATGAGATGGCTTGGTGGAATCCGAGTACCGGGCAGTTGGAAAAACAACCGGAAGCCTATAATACGTTTTACTTTAGGGAAGCATTGAATTCTGTATATGCTATATTATCAGGATCATGGAAACAAATGGAAGCCCAGGTTGGTCTGCGTGGAGAACATACATATACACGCCTGACATCTTCTATACCGGATGCCAGCCGGACAAATAAACGTTTTGAAGTTTTTCCTTCTGTCCATGTAGGGTATAATTTGCCTCATGAACAGCGGCTTCAAGTGGCTTATTCATATCGGACAACCCGTCCTCAGCTTTGGTTTATGGAACCTTATATTACGTATAATGATTTTTATTCGGCAGTTATAGGTAATCCTGATATCCGTCCGGAATATATTAACTCTTTTGAAATGAACTACCGGAAAGCTTTTGGCGAGAACCAGGTATCGGCTACTTTGTTTCATCGTTCCCGTAAAGATAAAATAGAGCGCTTGCGGGTTCCTTATACCGAAGGAGTCACGCTTGATTCGATGGCCAATGTGGGACGAGACTATTCAACTGGTCTTGAGTTGAGTGTATCATTGCATCCGGTTCGTTGGTGGAATACAACAGTGAATGGAAATGTATATCATTATCTGGTGAAGAATGAATTGTCGGCTGGAGGAAAAAAAGAATCGAGTACGAACTATGATATCCTTTGGAACAACTTGTTTACATTAGGAAAATATACCCGGTTACAATTGGACGGTAGTTTTGTAGGACCTTCGGTAACGACTCAGGGACGAACCGATTCGTATTGGTATGCCAATGTGGCTGTCCGGCATCAGTTGTTTGATCGGAGACTGACGGCCACGTTGGCTTTTAAAGATATTTTCCGTTCAGCCTATTATGTGAATGATATCCAGACGTCTGATTTGCGTTTACTTACAAAAATCAGACCCCGATATCCTCAAATCCTGTTAACCATCAGTTATACATTCAATAGTTTCAAGTCGAAGGCTTCGCAGGAAAAAGAGGATAGAAATGAATTGTTTGAAGGGGCGCGAAACTGACATTCTGGAAATAAATCAAGGGCTAAGCAAATGGTTTCGTGATTAAATGCTTACCTTTGCACATCAGATTTGAAGAATAGAATATGCAAACGACAGGTATTACATTTCCTGCGGAATGGTATCCGCAGAGTGCGGTACAACTGACTTGGCCGCATGAAGATACAGATTGGGCTCCGATCCTGGATGAAGTGACGGCTTGCTTTGTTGAGATTGCCCGAGAAATCATGAAGCGTGAGAAACTGCTGATTGTATGTCAGAGTGAAGAAGACGTGCGGAATCAATTAGGTGAGGTAGATGAAGAGCGCGTTCGTTTTGTAGAGATGCCGACGAATGATACGTGGGCAAGAGATCATGGAGGAATTTCTGTGTTCGATACGTTCGGACCGACAGTATATGATTTCGTCTTTAACGGTTGGGGAATGAAATTCCCGGCAGGAAAAGATAACCAGATAACCCGGAATTTATTTCATGAAGGTATTTTTGCTGATCGGATTCAACCAGCCAACATAGCTCCGTTCGTATTGGAAGGTGGCAGTATCGAATCGGATGGACAAGGAACCTTGATGACAACCGCCGAATGTTTGTTGTCGTTGAACCGGAATGAATACATGCAGCGGGAAGAAATAGAGAATCATCTGAAAGATATTTTCGGACTTTCCCGTATATTGTGGATAGAGAATGGATTTCTAGTGGGCGATGATACCGACAGTCATGTGGATACATTGGCCCGTTTCTGCAAGGAAGATACGATTGCGTATGTTCAGTGTACAGATGAATCTGATGTACATTATGATGAATTGCAAGCCATGGAGGAAGAAATCAAAGCTTTTCGTCAACTTAACGGAGAACCCTATAAACTGATAGCGCTGCCGATGGCAGATGAGGTTATTTGGGAAGGCGAACGCTTGCCGGCAACGTATGCCAACTTCCTGATCATAAACGGAGCGGTATTGCTTCCATTCTACAATTCGCCGAAGGATGAAATTGCACGTAAAGCTTTGCAAGAAGCTTTCCCCGATCGGGAAATTGTAGGAATCAATTGTTTGTCGTTAATTAAGCAACACGGATCGTTGCATTGCGTAACCATGCAGTATCCGGAAGGTTTTATTGAATAAAAAGAATATGAAGGTAGGATTAGTACAACAGAAAAATACGGCAGATATTCCGGCTAATATTCAGAAATTGCAGGATAATATCCGGAAAGCGGCTGCCATGGGTGCCGAATTAGTCGTGTTGCAGGAATTGCATAACGGACTTTATTTCTGTCAAACGGAAAATACAGAAATATTCAATCAGGCAGAATCGATACCTGGTCCTTCAACAGAAACATTCGGAAAACTGGCAAAAGAATTAGGAATAGTTTTGGTTTTGTCGTTGTTCGAACGTCGCGCTCCGGGTTTGTATCATAATACGGCTGTTGTGTTGGAGAAGGATGGAAGCATTGCTGGCAAATATCGGAAGATGCACATTCCGGATGATCCGGCTTATTATGAGAAATTCTATTTTACGCCGGGTGATTTAGGCTTTGAGCCGATTGATACATCTGTAGGTCGGTTGGGCGTTTTGGTTTGTTGGGATCAATGGTATCCTGAAGCTGCTCGACTGATGGCCATGCGTGGTGCAGAAATGTTGATTTATCCGACAGCAATTGGCTGGGAGAGCACAGATACGGAGGAAGAGAAGAAGAGACAACTGAATGCCTGGATTACCGTACAACGTGGCCATGCAGTAGCGAATGGACTTCCGGTTATTACTGTAAACCGGACGGGACATGAACCGGATCCTTCCGGACAAACCAATGGAATTCAGTTCTGGGGAAACAGTTTCGTTGCCGGACCACAGGGTGAATTATTGGCAGAATTTACGAATGAACAGGAAGAAGTACGTGTTGTAGAGGTGGATAAAAGCCGAAGTGAAAATGTACGTCGCTGGTGGCCTTTCTTCCGGGATCGTCGGATTGATGCTTTCGATGGACTGACAAAGCGCTTTTTGGTTAAGTAAATACCTCGAGAGAAAGTATATCCTTTCTTTTTATAGAAACGAATAGTGGCGGAATAGACAATGGAATATTGTTTGTTCCGCCACTATTTTTTACCCCAAATATCGTATTTCGTTTGGCAAACCCTATCCCTCTAACTTCGGTAACTTCAGTACGAAACGGATAAGAGAAACAAATACCCGGCCATACTTTTCCAACTTGATTTGTCCTACACCACGGATAAGATTGAAATCTCCCAATGTGATCGGTTTTTGAGCAACCATGTCTTCGAGTGAATCATCCGTAAAGATATGGTATGCCGGACGCGATTCTCGGTCGGCCAGTTGTTTGCGGAGTTGTTTTAAAGCATCCCATAGAATTTCATCCACAGACTCTGACTCGATCGGACGGATTGGCTGAGCTTTGAATCCTTTTTTCTCAGAACCAGTCTTCGCTTTCTTTTTCTCAGGCTCCGGTGGAATATATTTGGCTAGCTGGGCCGTAGCCTTTCCATACAACACCTTTGTGCCAAGAGCTGTAACCTTCAATCGGTTGGCATGGGCATAATCAATTTCCAGAAAACCTAACTGAATCATCTGATAAATATATTCTTTCCATTCCATATACGAAAGGTCACGACCGGCTCCGTACGTTTTAATATGGTGGAATCCTTTTTCTGTCAGTTCTGTTCGGGCTGCTCCACGCAGGATATGAATCAGCATTTCAACCCCGATTTGCTGATTGGTACGAACTACGGCACTGAGTGCTTTTTGCACTAAAATACTTCCGTCGAAACGTAGTGGTGGGTTTTTGCATACGTCGCAGTTACCACAATCTTTTTCTACCTCTTCTCCAAAGTAGCTGAGCAGGATTCGACGGCGGCAGACATCTGTTTCGCAATACCGCTGCATTCGGTTGAGCTTCTCCAGATTAACTTCTACTTGTCCGCTTTCTTCTGCAAATTGGCGGAGGACAATTAAATCACTCATGGAATAGAACAACAACGTATCACTCTTGGCTCCATCTCGTCCGGCACGGCCAATTTCCTGATAATAGTTCTCAATACTTCCCGGCATGTTGAAATGGATTACCCAGCGGATATTGCTTTTATCAATACCCATTCCGAAGGCTACCGTTGCACAGACAACATCTACCCGGTCGTGGATGAAGTCATTCTGTGCCTGTTCCCTTTTTTGTGGAGATAAGCCCGCATGATAGGCGGTTGCCTTGATTTGGAACAGCGACAGTTCTTCGGCCAGCATTTCTGTGTCACTTCGTTTCATGCAATAGATGATTCCGCTCTGGTCACGATGTTGGCGGATAAAATGGACGATCGATTTGATCTTCTCTTTCTTGTTGAGTCCGCGGCGAACTGTAAGCGACAGATTTGGCCGGTCGAAAGAAGAAATAAAGACTTGGGGATTATCCAACCGGAGCTGTTCGATGATGTCCGTACGAGTCACTTTATCGGCTGTCGCAGTCAACGCAACGACAGGAACCTTGGGAAAGCGTTCTTTCAGAATAGCCAGTTGCGTATATTCCGGACGGAAATCATGTCCCCAGTGTGATACACAATGAGCCTCGTCAATGGCTATCAACGATATATCCAGGCGAGGCAAGAACCAGTCGGCTTCAGCCTTTACCCGTTCGGGCGAAATATAAAGTAACTTGATCTTCCCTTGGATACAAAGCTGTTTGACTTGCTGCTGCTCGCTGTCATTCATCATACTATTTAATGATGCTGCCGGAATACCATTCGCTATCAATCCCTCTACCTGATCTTTCATCAGGGCAATCAGCGGAGAGATGACTAATGTAATACCCGGCAGGTAAATAGCAGGCAGCTGATAGCAAATTGATTTACCACCGCCCGTGGGCATTAATACCAACGCATCTTTCTTTTGCAAGATATGTTGGATGATTTCGGCCTGTAACGGACGAAACTCGGAATATCCGAAAAACTTCTTGAGCAATTGCTGTAATTCTTTCATACAGGTTTCTTGTTTTTATAATGATTGGTTATCATGGGCTGGAAAGATTTAGTTCTTTCTTTCCAGCTCACGCAGATTCTCCATCTTCTTCCGTTGCATGAATTCGTAAATACCTTCCAAATGTTCTGTTACGCGTTGATGGCCGAATTCATAGACTTTCGTTACCAGACCATCCAGAAAGTCACGGTCGTGTGATACGACAATCAGTGTTCCGTCAAAGTCAAGCAACGCCTGTTTCAGGATGTCTTTTGTCTTCATGTCCAAATGGTTGGTCGGCTCGTCAAGAATTAGTAAATTGACAGGTTCAAGCAACAGTTTGATCATGGCCAGACGGGTACGTTCACCTCCCGACAAAACCTTTACCTTTTTCGCTGAGTTCTCTCCTCCAAACATAAAGGCGCCCAGCAAATCTTTGATCTTATTTCGGATATCACCTTTAGCCACATCATCAATCGTCTGGAATACCGTCAGGTTTTCATCGAGCAGGGATGCCTGATTTTGGGCAAAATAACCAATCATGACATTATGCCCGATGGTCAGTTTCCCTTCGTGTTCGATTTCCTTCATGATACACTTTACCAAGGTTGATTTACCTTCTCCGTTACGTCCCACGAAAGCAATCTTGTCACCACGTTCGATGGTCAGGTTGGCATGACGGAAAACAGTCTTGTCGCCGTAGCTCTTGGATACATCCTCAATGATTACCGGATAAGATCCTGAACGGGGTGAAGGTGGAAACTTCAATCGTAAAGCCGATGTATCTTCTTCGTCCACTTCCAGCAGTTCCAGTTTTTCCAGCATCTTCACCCGGCTTTGTACTTGCAGGGTTTTGGAATAAGTTCCTTTGAACCGCTCAATGAACTCTTTCGTCTCGGCAATAAACTTCTGCTGCTCGTCGTAGGCCTTTTGTTGTTGCTCGCGACGTTCTTTCCGCAGTTGCAGGTATTGGGTATAATTTACCTTATAATCATAGATACGTCCCATTGTTACTTCAATGGTACGTGTGGTAATATGATCAACAAAAGCACGGTCGTGACTGATCACAACCACCGCTTGTCCGCTCTCAATCAAAAAGTCTTCCAGCCATTGAATAGATTCGATATCCAGATGGTTGGTCGGCTCGTCGAGCAATAAGACATCCGGCTTTTGGAGTAGTAATTTGGCCAGTTCGATACGCATTCGCCAGCCGCCACTGAATTCGCTGGTCTGGCGGTTAAAATCTTCCCGCTCAAAGCCCAAACCTAACAACGTCTTTTCAATGTCGGCATCATAATTGATTTCTTCGATCGAATAAAATTTCTCACTCAAGGCAGAAACCCGTTCAATCAGTTGCATATATTCATCCGATTCGTAGTCGGTACGGGTTTCGAGTTGATGGTTGATCGCATTAATTTCTGCTTCCATTTCATGTAGGCGCGCAAAAGCCTGTGCTGTTTCTTCGAAAACGGTACGTCCGTCTTCTGTCATCAGATGTTGAGGCAAATAGGCAATAACCGTATCTTTCGGTGCAGAAACTTTTCCACGAGTTGGTTCGCGAACACCTGCCAGGATTTTCAGCAAAGTAGATTTACCGGCTCCGTTTTTTCCCATCAGGGCGATCCGGTCTTTTTCATTAATTACAAAAGATATGTCCTGGAAAAGAGTACTTCCTCCAAATTCAACTGTCAATCCGTCTATAGAAATCATAAATTATTAGATGTATCGTAATGAGTTTGCAAAGATAACGATTAAGAATTAACAATTGAGGGATATGTAGGAAAAGTTAGAAGATTTTGCTCTTGGTCCTTGGGAAAAACAAATATATATGAATGAGGGCTTATTTTCTTTATAGATTTAATTAAATAATTGTTTTATTGGTGTTTATAATCTTTAAAACTTAGTTCGGGATGAACTGACTTGATTTTAATCAAAAAATAATCACATTTAAATTTGCTTTATAAAATTAAAAGTCATACGTTTGTAGCGTGAAATGACAAATAATAATACTTATGAAGCAAGAGTAAAGTAGGTGGCTAATGAACAGTTTTCAAGTTAAATGTCAATTGGTAAACCGATACTTTATTGTTTTTGTGGGTGTATCAAAAATAGTTATTGATACAAGAATTTTCCCTGATGAATTTTGTATTACGTACAAGAAAGACCAAGAACAAGATTATTATTTGATAAGATTTTATAAACGGAAACAAAGATAAAACTAAGGTTATGATAAAGCGATTGTTATTTACATGCCTTTTATGTGCTATTTCTTTTACAGTCATGGCACAAACAGATCTCCAAAAGGAGAAAGGGGCTATCGTGGGTATTAAGACCAATGCATTGTATTGGGGCACAGTGACTCCAAACTTGGGGTTGGAATTTCGTCTTGCCCGACATTGGAGTCTGGATTTGGAAGCTGGCTTGAATTCTTTTACCGGGAAAAATGACGATGGAAGCTACGGAAAATCCATTAAACATCTCAGAGTTCATCCCGAACTACGCTATTGGTTTTGTGAAACATTTCACGGCCATTTCTTGGGATTACATGTACCTTATTTAATTTATAACGTGTCTGACATTAAATGGTTGGGCACCGAGAATGAACGCCATCAGGGATGGGGCACGGGTGCCGGTATCAGCTATGGGTATAGCTGGGTTTTAGGCAAGCACTGGAATATTGAGGCCACATTGGGTGTTGGCTATTTGTATCTGGAGTCGGATAAATATCCCTGTGCCAATTGTGGAACCAAGATGGAAACCGTCAAGAAACATTATGTAGGCCCTACGCAGGCAGCTGTCAGTGCGATTTATTTATTTTAAAAACGTGTAAGGTATGAAAAAGCTCTATACATTCATCTATATGTTGGGGTGTACGTCTTTCTTGTATGCCCAGAATCCGGAAGAAGGTACTTTTTTAGTAAAGGAGAAGAACGCCGAACGTGTAGGAAATGATTTGGTGATTACCCTGAAGGCCGACATCAGTTCGCTGCAACTCTCGCGTAACCAGTCGTTGGTTTGTACACCCTTGATAGAGAGTGGTGACAGCATCCGGGCGTTAGACCCGATTATCATTAATGGAAAAGTGCGCCACATCCTGTACGAACGCATGGAACGGACTGATAAGAAGGAAGTGGAAATTAGACGCTATAATGATACAGAACAACAGGTAGATTACCTGGTCCGTACGCCGTATGCTGATTGGATGGAAAAAGCGGAAGTGTCGATGGTGATGGACGACTGCGGTTGCGGTTGGAAGGCATTGAGCCAGAACAAAAGCCCGCTTTTCGCATTGAATTTTGCCGAGCCTGTCGTTATCGACCCAATGCTGGTGTATGTGAAACCGGCTCCCGAAGCGGTGAAGGCTCGCCATTTGGACGGTAGTGCTTATCTGGATTTCCCGGTGAACCAGACAGCCATTCATCCGGACTATCGGAACAACCCGGCCGAATTGAAGAAGATCCAGCAGACGGTCGAAGCGGTGAAGAACGATCCGTATGCAACGATTACCAGCTTGTCGATCAAAGGATATGCTTCGCCCGAAGGCACGTACAAAGGGAATGCTTATCTGGCCGAAAATCGCGCCAAGGCTTTGCTGAATTATGTGAAAGACCGCTATGACCTCTCGGGCGTAAAACTGTCGGTCGATTTTGAGCCGGAGGACTGGGAAGGCCTGGAAGCGGCTGTAGAAAAAGGCAACTTGCCGGATAAGGAAGAATTGCTGGCCATCATCCGTGCCGACGAACCGGCGGATTGGGATGCCCGCGAATGGAAGTTGAAAACGCTAAATGGGGGTACTTCTTATAAGGTTTTGTTGCGTGATGTATATCCTGCCTTACGCCACTCTGATTATCGGGTAAATTATAATATTCGCAACTTTACGGTGGACGAGGCGAAACAGATCATCCAGTCTGATCCTTCGAAGTTGAGTTTGAACGAGATGTTTATGGTGGCCGAGACCTATGAGACCGGCAGCGAACCGTTCAACGAAGTGTTCGAAATTGCGGTTCGTATGTATCCGGAGGATGCAGTATCCAACCTGAATGCGGCGATCAGTGCGGTGAATACCCGCCAGCTCGACAAGGCGAAACGCTACCTGGCCAAGGCCAACGACTGCCCCGAAAAGCAACTGGCCGAGGCTTCCATCCTGATGCTGGAAGGGAAGTTGGATGAGGCTGAAAAGCTTTTGAACTTGCAGGCGGCTGATCCGGCAATCGCAGACGCGGCGCAAAAGAATTTAGATCAGATTAACGCGAAACGAAAGGAATAAGATATGAAGAGGTGGACAGTTTTTGGATGGATGTGCCTGGTTGGCGGATTGATGTCCTGCTCTTCTGAAATGGATCTGACGCAGGATGCCGGTGGCGGGCCTGAAGGCGAGGGTGCCTATTTCGTCCTGGAAGTGACGAAGGCTTCGGGCATCTCCACGCGCTCGAATCCTACCGGAGGAGAACCGGGCGACGGCTCGGAGACGGGGCTGGATTATGAAAATCGCATTGACGACCTGATGCTCTTCTTTTATCAGGCCGATCAGCAGAGCAATGCGGCTGCCGATACGCCGATCGACAAGATTTTCTATTTTGACCGCGATAAGCTGGAAGGCGACAACCGCACCGAACCGGTACAGGTGAATTTGCCGGCCGGAGAATATGATTTGCTGGTCGTGACCAATACAGGGGATATGCGTGCCCAGTTGCAGGGGAAAACCTTGGGAGGTATACGCGATTATATCCTAACGAAGGCTTGGACGGAAAAAGACGGAAAGTATTCGCGCTTCGTGATGACTTCCAATGGACATACGGCAGACAGGGTGACGCTTTGCGGCAATCCGAAGAATGAGCCAGCCAATGCTGTGGTGGAAGTAGAACGGGTGGCGGCGCGGATTGATTACCGGGCGAAAGCGGCTATCTTTGATGTGAACGATCATGTCTATGGCAAGGCGAAGGCTTCGCTGGTGGGAGCCGTGGTCCTTAACAAGATGGCGGAAGGTTCGTATTTGCTGAAGCGGACGGCGATGCCAGACAACGGTGCTCTGACGAGCGCTTCGCCGGTTACTTACCTGGGTAATGAACTGCCGGTAGAAGGGGGCGTGCAGCAGAACTACGTGGTCGATCCGTGGAGCTTGAAGAAGACGGCCAGTCCTATCAATTCTTCGTTGGCAAGCTTGTACGACAATTATTATACCTCGTTTGACAAAAAACAGTCGGCGTGGGAAGCCGTGGTCCGTACCGGCAAGCAGGTGGGCGACTGGCGGATCCTTGATTATACGCTGGAGAATACCATGAGCCGTGAAGCTCAGCTTGACGCTTACCGCACAATGGTGGTTTTCCAGGTGCGCTATACTCCGAACGGATACACCGAAGGAGAGACATTCTACCGGGTGAGAAACAAGATTTATCCCACACGGGCCGAGGCCGAGGCTGCTGCCGAAGGAACGGGTGCCCTGGTGCGGGAGTTTCACAACGGTCTCTGCTATTATGTATGGCGCGTTCGCCATTCGAACGATGACAACGATAGTGCGAAGGGAATGATGGAATATGCCATTGTACGAAACAACATCTATCGTTTGTTAGTCTCTTCAATTTATGGTTTGGGCGACGAGGTGCCTTTCCCGGACCCGGATGGGGAAGAACCGGATACACCGGATGAACCCGACACACCGGATGAACCAGATACGCCCGACACGCCTGATGAACCCGATGAACCAGACACACCCATTACTCCTCCTGGACCGGATGACGACGATGACGACGAGCCTGAAACAACCAACATTAAAATCATCGTTACGGTCGAAGAGTGGACTCAATTGGGCGATGAAGATATTTATTTATAAATCAGAAAGCATACAGACAAGATGAAAACATATACCTACTTATTACGGCTGTTGCCCGTTTGGGCTGTTTTGACGCTGGGTTTGGTCTCTTGCGAATATATCCACGAAGATTTAAAGCCTTGCGATCATTATTTGCACTTTACTTATACCCATAATATGAAGTTTGCCGACGCATTCCAACATGAGTTGGTTTGCCAGGAGGAAGCGAAGACGGCCGAGCTTTTCATTTTTGATGGTGATGGAAAGTTCCTGTCTTCGCAATCCCTCCCGACCGAAACGCTACAAGAGAATCGCATTCGTTTAAACCTTGATCCTGGCAAATACAAATTGCTGGCGTGGGCAGGACTGAATGATACGGATTATACTTGGACTAAACCGGCTGCCGGCGAGTCGATGGACGAATGGCTCATGTCGGTGCGGCAAGACGAGGGCGTTGTGGCCCGCGAGCTCTCCGGTCTCTTCCAGGGTACTTTGGAACTGACCATCCCGTCGGGGGGCGAGACCGATACGGAATTCCCCCTGGTAAAGAATACCAACAAAATCCGCCTGGCACTGATCGACGCGAACAGCGGCACGGGCTTGCAGGCCGACGATTTTACCATCCTGGCAACAACTCATAATGGCGATCTGAATGCGCAAAACCAGCCGGTGGCCGACGAAGCTGTGCTCTGGAAGCCTTATTTGCAGCAGGTGGAGACGGTGGCTGATACCGAGGGGGGAACAGCCATGCAGGCTGTCGTGGCAGAGCTGAACACAATGCGGCTGATGGATGGCTCGCGGACTTCCCTGCAGTTGTCGCACAAAGGGGAAGCGACTCCCTTCCTGCAGGTAGACCTGACTGATTTCCTGCTGCTCACGCAGATGGAATCGCACGACCTGGATGCCCAGGAATACCTCGACCGTCAGGACGAATATACGATTGTGGTTTATCTGGATATTGTTGACGGAAAGGCGCATTGTCTCGAAATTATCGTGAACGACTGGACTATCCGCTTGGATGACGTCAACTTAGGAGGAAAGGAGGCTTGATATGAAGCGACAATTTTCTATATACGGAGCCTTGGCTGCCTTCGCCCTCTTTTGGGGAATGCTGACCGGCTGCGAGGCGGACGATACGCCGGGCGGAAGCTCGTCGGGCGAGGTGGTGCCCGTCACCATCTCTCTTCAGATGGATGAGGTGGATCAGCTGACCAAAGCGGTTTTATCTGATGAACAAGAAAATGCTATTAAAACACTGGATGTCTATATATACAATGGTTCGACTGTAGAAAAGCATTTGACGAAGGATAACTTCGGTGATGATTTACAGGCAGAGACCACATTGAGTGAAGGTCAGAAAACCATTTACGCCATTGCGAATGCAGGGGATTCGTACGAAGAAACAGCTCCTGCCAATACAGCTGTTAATGCCTTTAGCTGGCTGGATGTGCAGTCAGACGCATATATGCCCATGTCTACCACAGAAGACACTACCTGGATGGTCAGCAGTTCACAGTCGGAATATAAAGTCCGCCTGAACCGCATGGTAGCGAAAATGAATGTCAAGATTGTGGATGAAAGAGCGGATAAAGCAGAAGAAGTAGGTGATATAACTATCGCGAAATTGCTGTTAACTCAGACTCCATTATATCGGTCGGAATACGGCGTAGTTGCTTTACCGGGTGATGGAGATGATTGGACTGGAAACAGTATGAATGATAACGAATATTTCTATCTCCACGAAAACAGCGGGACGTTCCCGGTTTCAGTGAAGGTTGGCAATGATACTCGAGAGGGTTCATTTACAAAGACGATCCCCCGTAACCATATCTTCCCTTTGGTAATCCACCTGACGGATTATAGTTTACAGATAGATATAACCTATCATTTGGAAGCAATTGGGACGATTACGGAACATCAATCAGCTAGTTATAATAATGAGGTTCTCCTGCCTGAAGGTTGTACTTATGAGATTACTGTTACACCGAAGAAAAATATGACAGGAGGATGGAATGATGGAGCTACTTGGACTTGGACGGGACCAGAATTTGAATTAAGTAATTCATCTATAACCTTCGATGGAACTCCGAGCTGGCCAATTGATAATCCGCTAGAAGCCAGTTCTACATTCACTTTTACTGGAAAAATATCTGCTTTATGTCAAGAGAATGATAAAGTAGAATTTTTGATTACCTTGAATGATAAAACTGTGATAAAAGATTGTCCATTGGTTATCACCACCCGCCCATTGGGTAATAACGAATTAACAAATACAAGAAGCTACCCCGTTTCAGCGGAAACAGAAGCGGTACATATTGATTTGTAATAAAAAAGCAGTCAAAAGGTCGCCGCTGTTGTCGGGAGGTGATAGATCGCAGTCAGAAGGCTGCCGCCGTTGTCGGGAGGTGATAGATCGCAGTCAGAAGGTCGCTGCTGTTGTCGGGAGGTGATAGATCGCAGTCAGAAGGTCGCCGCCGTTGTCGGGAGGCGATTGATTGCAGTCAGAAGGCTGCCGCTGTTGTCGGGAGATGGTTGATCGTAATCAGCAGGTTCCCGATGGTTTGCGTGAGATAAAACAGGAAAAGACAATAAAAGAATAGGAGAAAAAAGATATGAGAAAAAAGTATATCCGGGTAGAAGAGATCAATTTGGTCCGGTTGGCCAACGCCGAGTTTATGAATTTTATGGAACGTTTCTTGAGCCTGCTGCCGCTGGAGGCCGAAGATGAGCCGGAGAGTGGCGAGATGGGTGCGCCCAAGCTATCAATCACGGCCGAGCAGGTGACCGAAGCCAAAGGTTACTTGGCGCAAATGAACGATCTGACCCGTATCCCGCAAATGAAGGCGGAAACGAAACCTAAAGAGGAAGTTGACCGCAAGCGTGACAGCCTGATTTCGCTCCTCTTCAGTCGTGTCAAGACATCTCGCTCGGTGCCTATCGAGGCTGAAAGTAAGGCTGCCGAGCAACTCTATATCGTGATCAGTCCGTATCGGGGTATCGGCAAGCTGCCGTACAATCAGGAGACGGAGATGATCAAAGGGTTATTGTTGGACTTGCGGAAGTTGGAAAACAGCGAGGCTGTACGCACGCTGGGACTGGATGCGTACGTCGACGAGCTGGACAATTGCAACAAGCAGTTTGAGGCATTGGTAAAAACGGCCGATATGAAGAATTCCGAACTGGGCTTCAACGAGCAGATGCGCGACCTGCGTGTAGCCATGACCGACCTCTACCACGAGATGACCGACTATGCCTTTGCGACGAACCTGCTCAACGAGACGGAAGAGTCGCTTTACTTCATGTCCGGTCTGAATGCCCTGATCCACGACGTCGAATCCATCTACAAACAGCGGTTGAACAGTCGGAAAAAGAAAGAAGAAGAGAAACCTGCGGGCGAAGGCGGCGATTCCGGCCTCGAGTTCGTACCGGTGGATAAGAATTGACGATTGACAATTGACGATTGATAATTGAGAACCTTTTCGCCCTGTCGTAGGGGATCTGCCTCGAAGGGCTGAAGGGTTAGCGAAGAGTAAGAAATCCCGGGCATCACCCCGGGAAGAAAGGAAAACAGATATGAAAATAACGAATATATATAAGACGACAGCCGCCCTCATCTTCCTGATGGTGGCTGCACTGTGGCCTGCCGCGGAGGCTTGGGGGCAGAGGTATGATAATAGGTATGAAGATTATACCATTAAACACAAACCGGCGAAGTGGCATGAAATGCGATCCGGAGGTAACTTTGTGGATACGTTCGACGATGAGCATCCTACGTTCAAGAATGTGGGTGTTGATATTCAATCCACCCATACCTACGTCGATACGCTCTATGTGAAAAAGGGATCGCAGGTGTCGTTGTGGTTGCCAACCATTTCGTCCAGCCAAAAACAGAATAGCGCACGATATTATCAGCGTTGGTACAATTACCTGACGGAAGGGACGTTCGCTACGGGATTAACTAATAACCAGCAGGTGAATGACATTTTAACCCCAAAATCAGGAACTGTTTATCGCTTCCAAAATGGTTATGTGGGAGGTAGTTGGATGAATAATATCATGTATGGCGCTAATTTTTATTATCCGAAAGATGATGAATATAAAGGGCTGAATAATGGTTCCGCTAATAACAGTTATTATATCGTGGCGTGTGACGTATCTGGATACACGGATTTTGATCAAACGACATATACCGAACCGACGCTGGGTTTGCGCGTACTCTATTATATTGTTGGAATAGATGATACGTGGGGAACAAATAAGTATGAAAATCAATACGAGCGATTGAATACGCCAGATTATAAAAGAGGTGGTGATAAGTACTTGGAGGAATATGAGATCACCTTCCCGTGTGATCACATCGGTAATTTTACGAACGAATTGGTGTCGATCGCCCGCCAAGCACAATTCTACCGCGTTCCGGGTGATGATTCAGGCGATAAGTTGACAGCTACTCTCACGACTGGTGCGGGTATTTTTAAGTTGGTGAATAATGGCGTACAAGATTATGATACTAATACCGCAAATGACGATGGTACTTTGACGCTGGGAGACAATAGCCGTGCTATCTTTTTCCGTAAGAAAGAAGGCAATAATAATCATGCCCCTTGGAGTGTTCAAGACGGGACGACAGCGACAATCCTGGTGACGAAAACGGTTGGCTCGACAACCTATAACATCGCTCGATTTAAGTTGACCTTCAAGAAAAATATCCGTTTATTGACGCAGCACCAGATCGCCCGGCTGGATGAAGCTCGAGCGAATAATACGACAATTACCGGCGAGGGTGGTTGGTTTGATGAATCCTATTTGTATCGTACGCCTGCCTATCTGGACGAGAATTATATCCTGTTGACATCGCGTACGTTTGATTACGACTCCAATGTAACCGGTGCGGAAGAAACCAAAACGCATCAGGGGGAATATTATCCCTATCCGTTGGCATGGGATTTTAGCTCGTACGCATTTTATGATGGGACGAAAGAGTGGCAAGGCTTTGATGGTTCGACAGATGGAAATACTTCTTTTGGTGACGCCTTTACCGAATGGGGTAGTTACGCGATCGTGAACGACTATATGGGGTATGGAGACAAGACGGGATCACCTAAGGCACCAACAGAGCCGGGTTTGGGTGGCCGGGACTCGAGTGGGTATTTCTTGTATGTGGACGCCTCGAACTTGCCGGGTAAACTGGTGACCTTGCCATTTGAAGAGGAGTTGTGTGCCGGTAGCGAATTGCTGATCAGCGCCTGGGTGAAAAGTGCGGGTCAAAATCTCGATAACACGGATGATGCGGCCATGCTGTTTTCCATCTATGGCATTGATAGTGATGGAAACCGGACGCTGATTCACGCGCAGACCACCGGACAGATCCGCCGGACAACCAATATTACTACTGGTGAGGGGGAATATACCGGCACTAATGGTTACGGAAGTAAACAAAACGATTGGTATCAGGTCTTTTTGTCCTTCTTGAATGATGATGTGGAAAAACTGTCAAAATTTAAGAGTTACGAGGTGCAAATCGACAATAACAGTGGTTCCACGTCGGGTGGCGACTTCTACTTGGACGAGATCAAGGTGTATGTCGCCAAGCCGAACGCGAAGGTGGAGCAATTGGCGGTCTCTTGCGAGGAGCGTACGCTGATGAACATCCAGTTGGCTTGGACGCGGTTGATGGCCCGCATCGGAAACGTCGTACCTGATCTTGGTACGGATTATAGCCAAGGCATTGATTTTTGTTTTATCGACAGTGTCGCCTATGAGGTTTATAAACGGAAAAATCCTGGTGCCGATTGGACAGATGCGGTCCGTGCCTCGCTGGTGAATATCGGTAATGTCACCGACTACAATTCGCAATTCGCTACGCTGTATTATGATTTGGATTATGACAAGAATAATCCATATGAGGATACAGATGGCGATGGTGAGGTCTTGGCGAGCGAGAACCGGGTGAATCCGGATAGTGAACCCGCAAAATACGGTTTCTATCGCATAAAAACGAGCACACCGGAAGAAATGGCCCTCTCGGTAGATATTTATACGGCCCTCAAGCAAAACCGCCGGTACATGATCTTGATGAAAGACCATACCTCGGATGGTGATGTTAGTGAAATCGGGCTATATGGTGAGCCCGAAGAGGTTTGTTCGATTGTCACCTCATTCGAGGTGGATGGGCGGAACCACATCATCATGAACGGTCAGGTGGTGGATCCGACCAAGACAGACACTTACTGCATTGGACAGGCGTTTGCGTTTTCCGTGCGCTTGACTTATTATGACGAAGTTGTAAATGCTTATGTGCCGTATGAGGGAACGGTCTATTTCGACTGGTTCTTTGGGAACACGATGCAGGAGAATGGTTTGACCCTGTTTGAAAGTCCAAACGAAGACTATGGCGGTGTTTCTTTGGAGAAGGCGTTGCAGGCGTTCCGGAAGCATTACCCGGATGTGGAAGCGACCGAGGATGAGAACGGGAATATGTCGATCGATGTGGAGTTAAAGAATGGTTTCACGGAAGATCATAAGGCTATTATAGAACATTATCTCAACGAAGAAATCGAAGCCGCCGGTCTCAACAAGCAATTGGTTTTGCATCGGTCGGAATTAGGCATCCGCCTTTTGGAAGACGGTTTGGATTTGGCGGTGGCCCCGATACCTGTTATAGGAGTTGATATCGCGCTCTGTTTCGCCCCCTCTTTCTTGACATTGGAACCGAATGGTCTGGCTCCGGTCGTTCTTCCTGGTTTTGAATATATGTCATATACTGATTATAATTCAGATGAAGAACGCGAGGATTATTATCCGGCAATGCGTATTGGTTTGAAACAGATTGAGGCTTCAAAAGTTAATCCGATCAAAATTAATCTGCGCAACGCGAAGTTCGCGTTCGATAGTGGCGCTACTGATACACCTAGTAATTATAAGCCGGACCATATTGGTTTGATGCCAAAAGAGAAAGAGCTTTATTTGATCAGTTCTAATGATCCGGCATTACATGATTTGTTGAATCCAACAGACGGTGAGTATGATCGGCACCAATATAGTATTGGAAAGGTGGTATCTTTTTATGCTAAGCCTTGCGATGAAACAACCACTTCATTGCCGGATAATTATATGGAGATTTATTTTGATTTAGACAATCCGATGAGTGGTTTGGGGGATCATGCAACAACGGATATACAAGGACAAGTTTTCACGCCGCGAGAAGGTTATGAATACCGTTTTGGTGTGCATTTTGAAGAACATGAGGATCATACTGGCCAGTCAGAAGATGACTATGTGGCTACTCCGGGTTCATGCTACAACTATATGGAGATTACGATGAAAGTCGTACCGGAATATTTGGTATGGCAAGGAAAAGTCGATGCTGATGGTAAGATAGATAACTGGAATGAAGATTCGGTTTGGAAACGGATATCGTCTGATAAAATAAATAAATCAGAAGATGATCAATCTGATTATTTTACGAATGGAAATAATCAGAATGAAAATGGTTACGTTCCGATGCTCTTTACAAAAGTGATTATACCAAAAAATAGTCAAGTCGCTTTGCATAGTGCAGGATTTACAGGATCTTCTGATAAGTATCGTAATATGGTATGGAAAACAGATAGACCTGAATACATCAAACAGCCGACAAAAGTAAATATACCAGAAGATGCTTCTGTTGGTATGACTGAGGGGCATCCGATACATTATGACATGATGGTTTATTCAGAAAAGGGTGATAATACAGATATGGTCACCAAACCATTCCGTGTTAATTTATGCGATGAAATCCACTTCGAGCCGGGCGCAGAGATGATGCATGCGGAATACCTGCTTTACGACACGGCATGGGTGGATTATCAGTTAGGCAAAGGCCGTTGGTACACGCTGGCATCACCGTTGAAGGATGTTGTAGCGGGGGATTTTTATACGGATAAATCGGGTACGGAAGGAAGCGAGTATTTCCAACCGATTGAATTTAATTATGGAACAGAACTAACTAACAATGATCGTTTCAGCCCTTCTGTATATCAGCGAGGTTGGAAAGGATCTAATGCGACGATGGTGGGTACGCCTGGTGGTGAACGTGCCATTTCAGGAAACTGGAGTGCCCTTTATAATGATGTGGCGGAAGCCTATACACCGGGTACGGGATTCTCGTTGAAGGTACAGGATGTAACAGATAGTGCTACATTCCGTTTGCCAAAGGCGGATGGTTCTTATGTCTATTATTCGCAAAATGGAGTAGTTGGAGAAGAAAGTTCTGGTACAATAAATAGAGATAACGCACATCGTTTAAAATCGGATGAGCTTTATGAAAGAAATATCGATATAAATGCTCAAGGGCAAAAGAAAGATCCTATAAAGATTACCCTTCAGGAAACGGCTCATGGTGATTATTATTTGGTCGGTAACCCATTCATGGCGCATTTGGATATGGATGCGTTCTTTAAAGAACAAACGTTTAATGATATTATAATAAATAATGGCGAAGTGTTGGAATGGAAATATTGGTATCTTGATGATGATGGGACCCAAGTGGCAGTCTCGTATGATGAAGATAAGGGTGAATGGGTCTCTGATAAAGAAAACGATAATTTCTTAATTCCGCCATTACGTTCTTTCTTTGTAGTGAAAAAAACAGAAGCAGAAAATAATGTTATCAAATTCACCCAAGATATGCAAGTCTTAGGTGGCACAGGCGATGGATTGCGCAGCGCGAATGCCCTGACCATTACCGCCACAACGAGCGATGGACGGACCAGCCGGGCGGCGGTGGCCTACGATATGGCAGCTTCGGCTGATTATGAGGCGAGCGAGGATGCCGAGTTGTTCTTGGATTCTAACTTGGGAGACGTGCCGATGGTTTATACCGTGGCAGGCACGATGGCAACCAGCATCAACCGGACTTCTGAACTGTATAACATTCCGCTGGGTGTTTATGGCAGCAAGCAGGAAATGGTGACACTGTCGTTTGGCGGACTGAACCAGTTCAGCAGCGCGACTCTTTACGATGCCCAGGAACAGACCGAAACACCGTTGCGCGAAGGCAAGACCATCAGCGTTCCGGCAGGAACATCGGGTCGTTACTTCCTCCGTGCCGGAACACCGACCGGCAATGAGATGATTGCCCGCAATGCCTTCCTGGTTTATTCGGTAGGCGGTGGCAAAGTGATGGTCACTTCATCGAACACCCCGCTGAAAGACATCCGCGTTTATACGATGGGTGGCGCGCAGGTTCGCAGCATTCAGGCAAGCGGCATGCAGCAGGAAATCTATCTGAACCGGGGTATTTACCTGATTACCGTATCCGATCAGGATGGTCTGCAGGAGACGAGGAAGGTACTTGTACGATAGGAAATACGTTTTTATATAATTAATATTTCTTTTTTATACAATCAGCTATTCTTTCGTTGGGAAACACAAGGATAGCACCTCGCATAAACTTCAGGTTTGTGAGAGTTTTTTTAGTATATGAATCATGATTTGCTTTCGTTGGGAAACGAGGACAGATCGAATTTCAAGGCGTAGGGGAGAAGGGCGAAAGTTCTTCTCCCCGATCTTTTAGGGAGGTATCCTGTTATGGGGTATTAAATAGGCTATCCTCAGATTCTTCCGTATTCTGTATCGATAATTACACGCTTTTTAGTACCTTTGTTCCCTATTAAAAATAAAGAAGCGGATTTTGGGAATGCCCCGAAACACGTTTCCCAGTTGGATAATCGAAAAAAATAGATAATTTGTATGTTTGACAATCTGAGTGAACGCCTGGAGCGTTCGTTTAAGTTGCTGAAAGGTGAAGGGAAAATCACTGAAATCAATGTTGCGGAAACATTAAAGGATGTACGTCGTGCCTTATTGGATGCCGATGTCAATTATAAGGTTGCCAAGACATTTACCGACAAGGTAAAAGAAAAAGCCTTGGGACAGAATGTGCTGACTTCGGTTAAGCCGAGCCAATTGATGGTTAAGATCGTACACGACGAACTGGCTCAGTTGATGGGTGGTACCGCTACTGAACTGAATCTGGAAGGTCGTCCGGCAGTCATCCTGATGTCGGGTTTGCAAGGTTCTGGTAAGACTACGTTCACCGGTAAGCTGGCCAATATGTTGAAGACCAAGAAAAACAAGAAACCGTTGCTGGTTGCCTGCGACGTTTATCGTCCGGCTGCTATCGAACAGTTGCGGGTATTGGCCGAACAAATTGGTGTGCCGGTTTATCTGGAAGAAGAAAATAAGAATCCGGTTGAAATTGCCCAGCATGCTATTGCGGAAGCAAAGGCAAAAGGTAATGATCTGGTGATTGTCGATACAGCCGGACGTCTGGCTATCGACGAGCAGATGATGAAGGAAATTGCGGCCATCAAGGCGGCCATCCATCCGGATGAGACTTTGTTTGTCGTAGATGCCATGACCGGTCAGGATGCAGTCAATACAGCGAAGGAATTCAATGAACGCTTGGACTTCGACGGTGTTGTCTTGACGAAGTTAGACGGTGATACACGTGGTGGTGCGGCATTGTCTATCCGTACAGTTGTAGATAAGCCGATCAAGTTTGTCGGAACCGGCGAAAAGATGGATGCGCTGGATATATTCCATCCCGAACGTATGGCCGACCGTATCTTGGGTATGGGTGATATCGTTTCGTTGGTGGAACGTGCCCAGGAACAATACGACGAAGAAGAGGCTAAGCGCTTGCAGAAGAAGATTGCCAAGAATCAGTTCGATTTCAATGACTTCATCGCCCAGATCCAGCAGATCAAGAAGATGGGTAACCTGAAAGAATTGGCATCAATGATTCCGGGTGTAGGAAAAGCCTTGAAAGATGTGGATATCGACGATAATGCATTCAAGAGCATCGAAGCGATTATCTATTCAATGACTCCGGAAGAACGGAAGAATCCGGCTATCTTGAATGGTTCACGTCGCCAGCGTATTGCCAAAGGTAGTGGTACTTCTATCCAGGAAGTAAACAAACTACTGAAGCAATTCGATGAGACTCGCAAGATGATGCGTATGCTGACTAATGCCAAATCGGGCAATATGAAACTCCCGAAGATGCCGGGATTCGGATTCAGAAGATAAAATAAATCAGATATCATGGAATATAAATTGTTAGACGGAAAGGCTACTGCTGCTCAGATGAAGCAGGAGATGGCTGAAGAAGTGGCCCGCATCAAGGCGGAAGGTGGTAAAGTGCCGCATCTGGCTGCGATCCTCGTAGGGCATGATGGTGGTAGCGAAACGTATGTTGCCAGCAAAGTGAAGACTTGTGGTGAGATAGGCTTCAAGTCAACCTTGATTCGCTATGAAGCGGATGTAACCGAAGAAGAATTGCTTCGTAAGGTGGATGAACTGAACAACGATCCGGATGTGGATGGTTTCATCGTTCAGCTTCCGTTGCCGAAACATATTTCTGAACAGAAAGTAATCGAGGCTATCGATTACCGCAAGGATGTGGATGGTTTCCATCCGATCAATGTCGGACGTATGTCGATCGGTCTGCCATGTTTCGTTTCGGCTACACCGGCTGGTATTCTGGAACTGTTGAAGCGGAATCACATCGAGACTCAGGGCAAGCATTGCGTAGTTTTAGGCCGTAGCAACATTGTTGGTAAGCCGATGGCTTCGCTGATGGTGCAGAAAGCTTATCCGGGTGATTGTACGGTAACGGTTTGTCACAGCCGTTCGAAGAATCTGAAGGAGATGTGTCTGCAGGCAGATATCATCATCGTGGCTTTGGGTGTTCCTGAATTCCTGAAAGCAGATATGGTGAAAGAAGGAGCCGTGATTGTAGATGTTGGTACAACACGCGTGCCCGATCCAACCCGTAAGAGTGGTTTCCGTCTTTGCGGCGATGTGAAATTCGACGAAGTGGCTCCGAAATGTTCGTATATCAGTCCGGTTCCGGGTGGAGTAGGACCGATGACGATTATTTCACTGATGCGAAACACGTTGTTGGCAGGGAAAAAAGAGATTTATAAGTAATTCAATCCGTCGGAAATAGAGATTCTGGACGTTTTGTAAACTTCATACCCGTCGAAAAGACTAATCGCTGACGATTTGTTCTTTCGACGGGTGTGGAAAGTCCTAATCTTTGCGGATTACTGTTTTCGATGGGTGTGGAAAACGCTGATCCTCGTGGATTATGGTTTTCGACGGGCGTCGGAAGGTCCAATCTTGTTGGATGACCGTTTTTGACACGTTGAGAATACAGAAAGCAGACAAACCTAAGTTGATTTTAACGATGAAAAACAAAGAGATCTTCTCTAAGCTGCAAAAACACAAAGAGCGGATCATCCGCCAGATCGAATATAGGCGGTTGAAACGTGTGCGGCGAAAAAAAACTCCCCAATATACCTATTGTAAGAATTGCGGTACCAAACTGGACGGCATGTATTGTTATCAGTGCGGGCAATACGCCTTGGATATCGAGCAGCCCTTCTGGAAATACATCCTTCAATACTTCGAGAATGTTTATCAGTTTGATAGCAAGATATGGCTTACGCTATACTATCTTTTTACCCGTCCCGGTTTTCTGACACGCGAATTCAATGCTGGCAAGATCAATTCGTACGTACATCCACTGCGTTTGTTCATGTTCTTGTCGTGTTTGTTTTTCCTGTTTTTCTTTGCCTTGATTCCCAGTTCGCTGGATAGTATAAATTGGTCCGTCGAAGGTGAAGTGGGCGAATCTGCTGAAATATCGGCTGAGGATGTGGTTCTCCAGATGGATTTATCCAAAGATGTGATCGATTTCTGGTATGACGATTTGAATGAGAAAGAACGTGAAGCGGCCGTAGATACCACCATTTATTTCTGTGGAGATTCGGTCATGCAGAAAATGTTGCGACGCATGAGTGAGCAGCTGCCATCGGATTCGGAGGATACCTTGCGCTTTTCGGTTCCGAAAATCCTGATCGAGGAAGGTTATCTGTTGCCGATAACGGCTCAGGATAGCGTATATGCTTTGGCAGAAGACGATACTTATTTCGGTTCGGAACCGGATGAGGTGAAAAAAGAACTGAAAAAGATCGAGACAGAGATGAACTTCGGGGCTTTTGTGTCGTGGTACTCGACTTATCTGCCCATTATCCTGTTGCTGCTGATTCCGGTTTTCGCCTTTTTACTGAAACTGTTCTTCCGGAAAGAAAAGATGCCTTACATGAAGCATTATGCCTTTGCCCTGCATTTACATTCGGTGCTTTTGCTGCTGGTGGCGGTGAATCTGTTGTGGGCTTACTATGTCAAGACTCCTTATACGAAGGAAGTTTCACTAGGTTTGATGAGCCTGTTCCTGTTGTATATGTGGATCGCCATTTATCAGGTATATGAACGAACCGGCTGGATTAAGGCGTTTATAAAAACAGGTTTGCTTTATGTGCTTTATATGCTAATACTGGGCAGTGTGTTTATCAGTACTTTAGTTTGGTGTGCGATCCATCTGTTCCATGTAGATTTTACGGAATATGTGTAAAGGGAGGAAAGAGGAATGAAATTAGATACTTGGAAAGAGAAAATCCGGAAGCAGAAAGAGGCGTTGTCGCGTCAGATCGAATACCGTCGCCTGAAGCGTGTTCGTCGGAAACGGACTCCGGCTTATACCTATTGTAAGAACTGTGGAAAGAAACTGAAAGGTATGTATTGTTCGCAATGCGGCCAGTATGCGCTGGATATCGAGCAGCCTTTCTGGAAATACCTGCAGCAATACTTCGAGAACGTCTATCAGTTCGATAGCAAAGTATGGCTTACCTTATATTATTTATTCCGTCGTCCGGGTTTTCTGACGCGGGAGTTTAATGCCGGAAAGATTAATTCGTACGTGCATCCGTTGCGCCTGTTCATGTTCTTATCCTGTTTGTTCTTCATCTTTGCCTTTTCGCTGCTCGATGACTGGAAAAAGATGCAGGCTCATACCGAGGAAATGGCCGAATGGGAAGTGCTGAAAAATACGGAAGAAGCCGGAAGTTGGACTTCGTATGAAACCGTTATGGCTCAATCCGGTCTGGAGGATACAGTTATTTGGACTGTAACGGATACGGCTATGCTGTCATCATACAAACCTATGTTGCGTCTATTGGAATCTCCTTATCAGGATACGTTTCGGGTACAGTTGGCTCAAGTAATCTTTCAGGATGAGTTTCAGACCTGGGAGGAATCGGATTCCATTTTTGTGTTGGAAAAGGATTCGGTTCATCAGGCACAAGTTGATGTTACCAAGAAACAGAAGCGGGAGTTGAAAGACTTGCGTTCGGAATGGAAGTACAATCGATTGGTTTCCTGGTATTCGTCTAATTGGCCATTGATAGCCTTGTTGCTGATCCCGATCTTTGCCCTGTTGTTGATGTTGTTTTTCCGGAAAGAGAAGTTGGGCTATATGTCGCATCTGGTATTTGCCTTGCATCTGCATTCTGTATTGCTGATTATCTCGGCGGTCATGCTGATCCTTTTGTGGCAGGGTTGTCATCTGGGTGCGATTTATGGACTTTTATGGATTTACTTCTTGGTCTATAGTATCATCGCTGTTCGTCGGGTCTATTCGCGGAGCAGTTGGGGCAAAGCGATTTTGAAGACATTTCTGCTTTATGGCAGTTATTGGATCGTTTGGTTTACCGTATTCATTTTGTCTTTAGTTTGGATTTCGAAGAATGTATTGGAATAAAAAATCCGCAAAAAGTTTGCAGAATTAAAAAATATACTTACCTTTGCACCGTCTTAAAGAAACAGCGTCTGCTGAAGACCAATATGGTGAATGTAGCTCAGTTGGTTAGAGCATTGGATTGTGGTTCCAAGGGTCGTGGGTTCGAGCCCCATCTTTCACCCTTCTTTAAATTAAATAAGAGGTCAGGTTTATCTGGCCTCTTTTGTTTTATCCTGAAATATATTTCCCGATTCTGGGTATTTTGTGAATTGTCATTGTCAATAAAAGAGATAGAAGCAGACAAGAAATTACTAATGCCGGAATGCCTATTGTCGGATGTATATAATAGGTATATTTAATCCAATATACAGATTTTAATTGTTCTAATACATATACATGGCATAAATAAATTCCATAACTGTAAGTACATATCCATTTTCCGGGGACTTTTTCTTTTTTGAATTCGATATGTTTGAATAATAAGAAAATCCCGGAAGACATGAGAGCAACAGTCGGGGAGAGGCAATTAAAAAATAGTTCGTCGGTTTTTCCTTTATATAGAGAGAGGATGTAAGTTCCGGATAAAGTTAGAAGTATTCCGATGATAATAGCTGCAATTGAAAATCTGCGTATTGTTTGATGAGGTTTATGAAATTTGAGTATCGATAAATAATAACCGGCAATAGGATATCCCAAGTAGTAAAAAAATTCGATATTGAGACTTTTTACCAATTTACCGGTTTCATCGGTTAGCCTTAGTAGAAGTAATATTCCCCAGAACAACAAAATAATTCGAATACTTTGGGTAGATATATTCTGTACCCATATACGTACTGCGGGAATAGCCAAATATATTCCCACAAGCATGTAAATATACCAGAGGTGATAACTGCTTCCGGAACATATTCCGTTCAATAACCGATAAAATTTTTCGGATAGAGATATGTTTACGGGGAGATTATGGAAATAGTATATTGTCAGCCATAATAAAAAAGGAATAAGTATGCGGTGCAACCTCTTTGAGTAAAAGCTTTTCATATCCTCTTTTTTAGGCAGTAGTAAAGCTCCCGAAATCATTAAAAATATCGGAACTCCAAATCTTGCTATTGTGTCGAAAAATGTAGCGATCCACCATGACTCGCTTCCTATAGGTCTATGGTAAAATAATGTACTTGATGCGTGTATGGTAATTACGGCAATTGTTGCTAATGTCCTTAGTTTATTATAATATATTGTGTCGTTTATAGACATTTGTTTGAGTAAGTTGTGGAATGCTTTTAAAATAGCAGTGATATATGATAATTCTTTACAAAACAAAATAGATTTAAATGAAAAATCCTTCAAGCAATTTTGCTCAAAGGATTTTTGTGACTCCGACAGGATTCAAACCTGTAACCTTCTGATCCGTAGTCAGATGC